>OBJZ01000084.1_pt1 | contig 71212 bp, 91 predicted proteins | sample 1481641 | NCBI WGS metagenome assembly OBJZ01 (sample SAMN02364493, study PRJEB22542) | human gut metagenome | isolation source: fecal sample | host: premature infant | place: USA: Chicago, IL | collected 2012-01
GGGCCTATCATTATGCAGAATACGGTTCCTTTATTACCGGAGGATACAGAGGATATCCTGAGTGATAGATTATTGCCTATTGAACATAAAACATATAAAGAGGCATTACGACTATTTTGTGAGGATAAGCTCACTATAAAAGGTCGTGTTGTATATATTGAAGATTGATGTGTAAGCAAAGGAAGACGTTAGATGATTAAAAATGCATTACTTAGTGTTTCTGATAAAACAGGTATTGTAGATTTTGCGAAAGGTTTAGTTGATTTAGGGGTAACCATTTATTCCACAGGTGGGACCCTTAAAGTCATAACCGAAGCAGGTATTCCGGCAAAATCGGTAGAGTCTTTGACTGATTTTCCTGAAATGATGGATGGCCGCGTAAAGACATTACATCCTAAGGTGCATGGTGGCATTTTGGCGATCCGTGATAATGTGGAGCATCAACAAGCTATGGCAGAACATGGTATTGAACCAATCGACCTTGTTGTAGTCAATCTTTACCCGTTCCGCGAAACCATTGCAAAACCTAATGTATCCTTAGAAGAGGCCATCGAAAATATCGATATTGGTGGTCCTACGATGGTTCGTTCTGCAGCAAAGAATCATGCCTTTGTGGGCATCGTAGTAAATCCAAATCATTACGATGAAATCATTACGATGCTCAAGGATCAAGGTGAATTGACTAAAGAATATCGCTTTGGACTTGCCAAAGAAGCCTTTGCTCATACAGCGGCTTACGATGTAGCCATCGCTAATTATATGAGTGGAATTTTGAATGAAGGCCCTACACCTCCAGAATATTTGAGTGCCTATGAGAAGGTAACAGATCTTAGATATGGCGAAAATCCGCATCAACAAGCCGCATTCTATAAAGAAATTGGTACAGCTCATGGCATGGGGGCCTTGAAACAATTACATGGCAAAGAGCTTTCCTATAACAATATTGTAGACATGGAAGCGGCATGGAATATGGTATGGGAGTTTACTAATCCAGCTGCATGTATAATTAAGCATACGAACCCATGTGGTGCCGCTACTGCATCTACATTACATGATGCCTATGTAAATGCGTACGAAGCTGATTCCGTATCTGCCTTTGGTGGCATCGTAGCCTTAAATCGTGAAGTAGATGTAAGTACAGCGGAGGAAATGAGCAAAATTTTCTTAGAAGTTATTATGGCACCTGCTTTCACAAAAGAAGCATTAGAAATCCTTGAAGCAAAGAAAAATATTCGCCTCATCGAGCTATCTAAGCCGGAATCTGGCCAAGTGACAGTGAAAAAGGTGTCTGGTGGTTTATTAGTGCAAACAGAAGACGATATCCTAGAAGACCGCGTTAATTATAAAGTTGTTACGAAGATACAACCGACAGAGGAACAATGGAAAGCTCTTGAATTTGCATGGAAACTCGTAAAACATGTAAAATCCAATGCGATTTTGATTTCTAATGAAAAGCGTACTCTTGGAGTTGGGGCCGGTCAAATGAATCGCGTAGGTTCTGCAAAAATTGCTCTTGAACAAGCCGGGGAAGCCGCTAAAGGCGCTGTATTAGCATCCGATGCATTCTTCCCATTTGGAGATACCGTAGAAACAGCGGCAAAGCATGGCATTGCAGCTATTATTCAACCAGGTGGCTCTATTCGCGACGAAGAGTCCATCAAAGCGGCTGATGAAGCGGGCATCGCTATGGTATTTACAAACATTCGTCACTTTAAACATTAACTAGTTAAGAATTTTAGCGGATTGTTAAACACGATTAGGGCAAAATATCTATTGAACGGTCAACAATTATTGATGTTTGGAGTGGCCCCGTTATGTGTTTATATTATTATGAATTTGATGGCGTTTAGGCGCCGATGGAGGACTTATGAAAGTATGTGTAATCGGTAGCGGCGGCCGTGAACATGCATTGGCGTGGCGATTGTCCATCAGCCCTAGCGTAACAAAGGTATATGCTATTCCTGGTAGCGCGGCTATGTCAGATTGTGCAGAGCTAGTTGGCATCGATTGGCAACAAAGCGATCATTTAATTAGCTTTTTGAAAGATAATCAAGTTGATTTAGTTGTTGTTGGGCCTGAGGCTCCTTTAGTAGCGGGCTTAGCAGATGTACTTAATAAGGCGGGGATTCCAGTTTTTGGTCCATCCAAAGCAGCAGCTCAACTAGAGGGATCAAAGGTGTTTGCTAAAGACCTCATGAAAAAATACAATATTCCCACTGCTGCGTATGGTGTATTCCATAAGGTAGATGAAGCGAAAGCTTTTATTGCTCAAACAGGAGCTCCTATTGTTGTTAAAGCTGACGGATTGGCGGCAGGGAAGGGTGTTGTAGTAGCCATGACCATCGATGAAGCGAATGCAGCCGTAGAAGATATGCTCAGAGGTAATCGATTCGGTGATGCAGGCAGCACCGTTGTTATCGAAGAGTTTATGGAAGGCGAAGAGGCTAGTTTATTAGCCTTTGTAGATGGCAAGACCGTAGTTCCTATGATTGCCTCTCAAGATCATAAACGCATCTTTGATGGTGATAAAGGGCCTAATACAGGTGGCATGGGGACCTATGCACCGGCCCCCGTTCTTACAGATGCATTGCGGGACGCAGCGATGAAAACCATCTTAGAACCTATGGTAGCGGCTATGGAAAAAGAAGGCATGCCGTATGTAGGCTGCCTTTACGCGGGGCTTATGATTACTGACGAAGGTCCTAAGGTGGTAGAATTCAATGCGCGCTTTGGTGATCCTGAAACACAAGTTGTATTGCCGCTGCTGGATAGTGATTTAGGTGAGATTATGATGGCCTGTGCTAAGGGCACATTAACCTCTAATATGGTGAAATGGAAAGATTCCTCAGCGGCTTGCGTTATCCTTGCTTCTAAGGGCTATCCTGAAACTTCATCTAAGGGCGATGTCATCAGTGGGGATATTAAACAATATGACACAACCATTGTATTCCACTCTGGTACAAAGCTTGTTGGTGAAAATTATGTCACTAATGGCGGTCGTGTGCTCGGTGTTGTCGGACTTGGCAAAGACCTTAGAACGGCACTTGATAGAGCCTATGAACGTATAGAGCATATCGACTTTGAAGGCATGCAATATCGTACAGATATTGGGGCTAAGGCTTTTAAATAAAGTAACAACATTTTGAATATAAAGAAAACCTCTACATTCATGCACGACGCATGCGGTGTAGAGGTTTTCTTTTCTACCTTTTAACTGTTACCTATGATATAATAAATTAGATATAAAGAGGGCCCATCGACGTGTGATGGCGTTAGGCTCATCTCAAAAATTTGGAAACTTATTGATGACGCCTGACGTGTAGAAGTAAATCTTCTACACGTTAGGTGTTTTTACTATAGTCTATTTTATTTCTTAATAGCGATATACAACTATGATATATAATAAAGAACCGTTAGAACTGAATAGTCCGGTAGCCTTTTGGCTGAATTTTCCAAACGAAGAACGCGTATTTTGGGTGGATCGTCAAAGTGACCGCATCGTTGTAGGAGCTAAACGTTTGGCGACGGTCAAAGATGATGAAGATCGCCATAATTACGCTTACGTGTTTTATGGAGATACTTTTTTTGAGAACTCTAAGGACCCTAAATGGGCTGGCATGGGTCATGAAATGATTGCTTTCACCCATTACTACATCGTAGAAAATGGGGAGTCTTTCTACTTGCACGCTGGTGAAAGCGTCCCTATTACGGATTTCGAGGTGCCTCGAGTTCGCCATAACTACAAGGAAACCAGTGATGATAAGGCGGTTTGGGATAGTTTGATGAACGCTATCGCTGATGGTATTAGTAGCGGTGAAATGACGAAGGTCGTTTCTTCTCGAGAGGTACAGTTCACTAGCGAAACATCATATAATGTGGCAAGTATTTTAGCAAATTTAGTAGATAATAATCCAAATTGCTTTATCTTTGGTTACGAAAAGGATGGACGCACCTTTGTGGGTGCATCGCCAGAGATTCTAGTTCGCCATCGAGGTAGTGAAATTCTCAGCTATGCCTTGGCGGGGACAGCGCCTAAACATGGACCAAATGCGTGGACTAAGGAACAACTGTTAACGGATAAGAAAAATCTCTTTGAACATAATATCGTCCGTGACCGTATTGTGGATATCATGAAATCTATTACTCCGGAGGTTATAATAGGTGAAACGGGTATCATGGAGCTGGCGCATCTCTATCATTTGCGCACCATTATTACTGCAAAGGATAGCACAAAATCCCTCGTGGAATGGGCAAAGTTGCTCCATCCTACACCGGCTCTCGGTGGTGAACCGCGAGAAAAGGCGTTGACATTGTTACAAAAGTACGAAACTCATGAGCGCGGCATGTATGCAGCACCTTTTGGCTTTATGAAAGACATGGGGGACGGCATTGTCATCGTTGCTATTCGATCTGCCCTCATTATGGATAAGGTTCTTTATGCCTATGCAGGATGTGGCGTCGTAGCCGATTCTGATGCGGATGAAGAGTACGCAGAAACTAATAATAAAATGCGCACCATTTTGGATGCGTTATAATAAATTTCCAAACCCTTAGAAGTTGTTGAAAGGGAATATAATGAACGAATATATTGCTGCCTTGGTAGATGAGTTTTACCAACTCGGAGTCCGGCATGCTGTGTTTAGCCCTGGTTCTCGTTCTACGACGATGGCTATGCTTTTCACGGAGTATGAAGGCTTTGAAACATATATGAATATAGATGAGCGCTCTGCTAGCTTTATGGCGCTTGGCATTGCAAAGGCTCATAAAGAACCAACTGTGTTAGTTTGTACATCCGGTTCCGCAGTGGCTCATTATTTGCCCGCTATTTTAGAGGCTCAATATAGTGGGGTACCTCTTATTGTATTGTCTGCCGATAGACCTTATACCTTGCTACATACAGGGGCTCCACAAACAGTAGATCAACAAAAGATTTTTGGTACAGCTGTAAATTATTATGAAGAATTAGCGGTGCCGCAAGATGAGCATTACTACACATATCCACGACAAGTAGCTCGCAAGGCGTATATGAAAGCTATGGATATCAAAAAGGGACCAGTGCATATCAATGTACCTCTCTTTGAGCCATTAGTGCCTGAACTGGACCGTAAGCACTTTGAAGTGGGACGTAGTACTTACAAAGTGTTTAAACCTAATTACGGTGATGTATTCAGCTACCAGAATAGAAGTAATAATACAAGTAATGTAAGTGACGTAAGTTATACTAAAAATACTACTGATAATAGTGCTAATAACGCTAATAACTTTAATCTATTGCTTGCACAGTATAAGAGAGTCCTTATTTTAGCTGGTCCACAAATTAATGTAGATGAAGTTGAGTCTATTCATTCCTTTGCGGAGAATTTACAAGCTCCTATCTTGGCGGATCCATTGTCCAATGTAAGACGCTGTCATAAGACTGGTGCTATTGTTGCCAATCATGATGTTGCTAGCAATCTTAATAATGATACAGATATGATTCAGAAAAAACATTTCTCTGATGTTGTCATTTCTACGTATGATGCGTTTTTAGCGGATAAAGACCTATGGCCTGTACTAAAGCCAGATTGCGTGATTCAGTTTGGCCAAATCGTTGTATCGAAACGGGTACAGCAAATGGTGGCAAGTTGGGATAATGTGGAATATATTGAGATAAATCCCACGATGGACTCGATGAATCCAATGGGGAAAACCACCATGCATATGCAAGCAAGCATCGATATGTTTACGCATTTGTTCGCTGTAAAGAACGAATCTAATGCATATCTTAATAGATGGCAACGTTTAGACGTAGCTGGTAAAGCTCAACTAAGTACAGCCATAGAAGAACCAAGTTGCTTTGAAGGACGCACGATACGCGAGTTGCAACAGCATATTTCTGACAATAGCCAAGTGCTAGTGGCGAATAGTATGACCATTCGCGACTTTGATTACTTCTGGTTCTCTGGGGAGTCAGATGCTGTTCTTTACGGTAATCGTGGTGTTAATGGTATTGATGGTACCGTTTCAACTGCGCTTGGACTTGCAACGAATCATCAGCCTACATATCTCGTAATGGGTGATTTGTCTTTATTCCATGATCTAAACGGTTTAGCGGTCGCTAAAACGCACAATCTCAATTTGACGATTATTTTGCATAATAACGATGGAGGCGGTATTTTTGAATATTTACCGCAAAAGGGAACGAAATATTTTGATTATTTGTTCTCTACGTCACAAGGTTTAGATTATAGTGGGGCCGCTAAACTCTATGGCTGTGGGTACACTAAAATCTCTAGTCCTGATGAATTGGCACCTGTATTAGCTAAAGTTAGCAAGGAATCTGGCGTTCATATTATTGAGATACCAACAGACCGGGAATATAGTCGTCAGTTACATAGGAAATATACAAAAGTTTCAGTTGATATGGAGGCATTACTATGAGTCAGTATTTTTGCAGTATTGTAGATAATGCTTTGTGTAATCCAGCTCAGCGCATGTATTTTGACTTGGGAGAGTATCGCTACGGTTTGACTGTGGTAGGTGAAGGGGAACCTATTGTATGTTTCCACGGCTTCTCTGAATCAAGCTATACTTGGGATGCTATTAATCTGCCGGGGTATCGCGTGGTTCGTATTGATTTAATCGGACATGGCGATTCAGATATTCCTGATGAGAATCAGGCTTACACCATTCCTCAAATGATAAAGGACTTACACACAGTTATCTATTACATGGTTGGTGAAAGCTATTACCTCATGGGCTATTCTATGGGGGCTCGTATTGCACTTTCCTATGCGTTGGAGTATGAACGTGAAATCAAAGGTCTTATTCTTGAAAGTGGCTCGGTAGGCATCGCTTCTGACGCTGAGCGAGCAGCACGCCGCAAGGCGGATGAAGACTTAGCAGTTCATATCGAAGAGCATGATGGTGCTTGGTTTGCTGCACGATGGGCGGAAGCACCTATTTTTGAGAGTCAAAAACAGCTTTCAGAGGGGGTAGAAGAATTAATATACTTACGCCGTTCCAATAATAGCCCATATGCCTTAGCTTGTACGTTGCGTGGCTCAGGGCAAGGCGTAATGCCTTATGTAGGGGATAAATTAAAAAATTTCTCTGTTAAAGGTTTATATGTGAGTGGCGCATTAGATACAAAATATACTACAATAGGAAGAGATGTATTTGGCAAGTTGCCAAGTTTTAATCATGTCATCGTCGAAGGGGCGGGGCATAATGTACATATAGAGAAACCGCAGATTTTTGAACAAGCGGTATTAGATTTTTTACAGAAGAAAGGTTAAGTCCATGAGCAAAATTGATTGGAAAGTATTGGATCGTAATTATGAAGATGTAATTTACGAAACATATAATGGCATTGCAAAGATTACTATTAACCGTCCAGAGGTACGCAACGCGTTTCGTCCTAAAACGGTAATGGAGTTAATTGATGCTTTCACAGTAGCTCGTGAAGATAACGAAGTAGGCGTAATCGTATTGACTGGTGCTAACCACGGCAAAGGCGAAGATAAAGAAGCGTTCTGCTCCGGCGGTGACCAAAGCGTACGTGGTCACGGTGGTTATGTAGGTGAAGACAATGTGCCTCGCTTGAACGTTCTCGATTTACAACGCTTAATTCGCGTCATCCCTAAACCTGTTATTGCAATGGTTAATGGTTATGCTATCGGTGGCGGTCATGTATTGCACATCGTATGTGACCTTACAATCGCTTCTGAAAATGCTAAGTTCGGTCAAACTGGTCCTCGTGTAGGCTCCTTCGACGCTGGTTATGGCGCAGGTTACTTGGCTCGTATGATCGGTCACAAACGCGCTCGCGAAGTATGGTTCTTGTGCCGTCAATACACAGCAGCTCAAGCATATGAAATGGGCATGGTTAATACTGTGGTACCATTTGACAAATTGGAAGAAGAAACAGTTCAATGGTGTAGCGAAATCCTTGAATTATCTCCAATGGCTTTGCGCATGTTGAAAGGCGCTTTCAATGCCGACACAGATGGCCTTGCAGGTTTACAACAATTCGCAGGGGACGCTACATTGATGTACTATACAATTGATGAAGCGAAAGAAGGTCGTGACGCGTTCAAAGAAAAACGGAAACCTAACTTCAAACAATTCCCTAAATTCCCTTAATCGGGAGTCGATACAGTCCTATATGACGGACTATATTAACGGTTAAAACGACAAGTGCGCCTCTATAGGAGGCGCCTTTCTTGTAATATCTCTTTATTTATCATATTTCAATTATTATTTTTTTAGTTATTACTTATAATTTACTATTTATTGGTAATTGGTAATTAGTGATTACGTATTAGTGATTAGGTTTAGATACGAGGTGAGATGATGGAGTGGTTACGTTATGGTGCACAGCACTATCCTAATCGTAAATGTATAAATGAATATACCTATAACGATATATACCGTGGTGTACTCCATGTAGCTCGTAATTTAGTGCCTTTAGACGCATCTCGTGTGGCTATCTTGTCTGATAACTCTGTGACCATGGCAATGTATGTGTTGGCTGCTATGCTAGTTCATAAAGAGGTACTTTTACTTAATGTACATCTTAAGCCAAAGGAAATAGAAAACCAATTGGATCAACTAGGTATTACCACCGTATTACATAGTAAAGAACGACGTAATCAATTATCTCATTTCGTTGATTCGAAGGCCTCTAATTCAATTGTTACAAATGAGTTTGAAGCTCTAGAAGATATTCTATCGGATTTAGCGGTCGAGGACTCCTTTGATTGGGTCTTTGTAGACACAGACATAGCTGCTATCATGAATACGAGCGCTACTACGGGGCAATTTAAGTCTGTACCGCTTCGATGGGGGCAGATTAAAGCTCATGTACAAGCTTCCCAAGAGGTACTAGGAAAAACGGATCAGGATAATTGGCTAATGGTACTGCCTCTGTTTCATGTGAGTGGTTTATCTATCTTGATGAGGTCTCTTTATAACGGGACGGCTGTCACTATTTTGCCTAAATATGATGAAGCTCAAGTTCTCAAACTTATAGAATCTGAGCAAATCAATATGATGTCCTTAGTGCCCACTATTTTGACTCAATTAGAGCCACATATTACGCACCATGTATTACGTGTTATATTGCTCGGTGGAGAATTCATTCCTATGGCTCTCATCGAAGCTTGTGAAAAGAAATCTTTGCCTATCTATAAGACCTACGGCATGACGGAAACCTTTAGTCAAAGCGTGACCTTCTCTGTATTGGAGTATCCTCATAAACGAGAATCTGTAGGTAAGCCATTGCCTGGCATGCAGGTTCGTATCGATAATCCTGATACAGATGGGGTAGGCGAAATTCATTTGACGGGCCCTATGGTTATGACTGGTTACATCAACAAGAAACCTATCGATGGAGACTTTAATACAGATGATATTGGTTACATCGATGAGGAGGGGTTCGTTTATATTTTGAATCGTCGTAAGGATCTCATCATTTCTGGGGGTGAAAATATTTATCCTAAGGAACTAGAGGATTTGGTCTATACGTTGCCATTGGTAAAGGAATGTGCCGTTGTGCCTGTGTCCGATGTTAAATGGGGACAAGTGCCAGCCCTCTTTGTGGCCTTTCATGATGGTAAAAGTTTGCCACCAGAGGATATTATAGTCTTTATGAAAGACTCTTTAGCAAAATATAAGATTCCGAAATATGTAAAAGTATTAACCGCATTGCCTCGAAATGGAACTGGCAAAATATTGCGTAATGAATTGAAATTATAAAATTGAGGCGCCTATGAATAATATTTTAAACTTTAAAAGTATAACTACATATCGCCTTAAATTGCCACTGAAGTTCAATTTTAAGACTGCCAAGGGCGAGGTGAAAGAAAGAGAGACTATCGTTGTTCGCATTGAAGACCAACAAGGGTATGTAGGATATGGGGAATGCGTAGCTTTCACAGAGCCATTCTATACATTTGAGACCGTAGAAACCTGTTGGAAAGCTATGGTAGACGATTATATCTTTAATTTGCGCTTGATGCGGCCTAAATCACTGATGACCTATGTACGACAATTACAATTTTGGCGCAATCGAGACAATATGCCTATGGCTATTGCGGCTCTAGAAAATGCGCTTATTCATCTTCATTGTGAACGGATAGGTGTAAATTCTGTTTCCTACATTATGGATCAACCTTTACAAGAGACAATTGAAAGTGGTATCGTCGTCGGTGATGTGCCAATAGACCAATTACTTGATGTTGTAGCGCATCATGTAGTAAATGGTTGTAAGCGGATTAAATTAAAGGTAAATCCTATAGATGGTTATGAACGCGTAGCTTTAGTTCGCAAACATTATCCGGATTTGGTCTTAGCGGCTGATGCAAATCGAAGCTATTCATATCAAGAAATAGATAAGGTCCGTCAGTATGATGATTTAGGTCTAGCTTGTATTGAAGAGCCCTTTGCGATGGCAAACCTTCAATCTTATAAAGATTGGAAGTGGGAGCGTCTTAATCATGGTGATTGGAAAATCTATACGCCAATTTGTTTGGATGAGTCCATTTTAGGATATGATGATTTGTCCTATGCTATCGAATATGGTTTGATTGATGTGCTTAATATAAAAGTAGGGCGCATGGGGGGGCTTATTCCAACAAAAGCAGCTATTAATCTATGTAGAGAACGTCATATTCCATATTGGATTGGTAGCATGGTAGAATCAGGGGTTTCTAAAATGCTTCATGTTCAGTTAGCCGCATTAGGAGATTCCTATATGGCAGGGGATTTGTCCGATTCAAATCGATATTTTGAACAAGATCTTATTTTCCCAGATTTAACCTTTAATGAGGGTGTTATGCAGGTCCCTGATGGTGATGGACTAGGTGTAACAGTTTTTGATGACCGACTAGAAACTTATTGTATGGAGAAACGAACACTATGAATCTAATTGAATCCTTACAAATCGATGTACCTCGTATGACGAGCGATACTACATGTATTGCAAAAATGAATTTAAATGAATTTCATAAACAACCGCAAGGCTATTTAAATGGTGGTGCTACATTAGCTTTTGCAGAAATTATTGCAGGTATGATGAGCAATGAGCTGGTAGGCTCTCATAAATTTGGAGTAGGTCAGTCTATAACTGCGAATCACTTGCGTCCTGTGAAATGCGAAGGAACATTAACAGCCTTAGGAACATTACTAGTGAAAGGCAAAACATCCCATGTATGGCGCTTTGATATGATAGATGATGCACAACGCCTTATTTCACAAGTGACTGTAACCTTGGCTATTGTAGATTTTGATAGATAAAATCCCATTTTTAAAGGATTTAGTTATATTTGCTAATTAAGTTATGTATAATTTCGTCTTACATGAGAACTTACGATTGTTAAGATTATAGGATAATAAAAGGACAGTATCTACTTTTCAGTAGATACTGTCCTTTGTTGGATTTACAATGTAAATGGCTCGTCTAGAAAAAAGACATAGCTCTTTTTTACGTTTTTTAAGATCTGCAATTTAAAATGTTAGGAAAGACAAAGATATTTATTTTCTAGTGATAGTATATAGGTCTTCAATATCAGGAATATCGTAAATTACCCATGTTCCATCTCCTAAATGACGCATCAAAACTCTTATATCTTTTGTCATATTCTTTTTATTATTTTGTATCGTTACAGTCACAGTAGCCGTATCACCATTATCTTCTGACTTCAGGTTTTTAACCTCTACATCATGTTCCTTAAATAGGCGACCTTCTACAAGACGATCTACCATAGACTTATTATCATCATTTGCTGTAGTAGTATTATTGGTAGGTGATTCAGATTTAAAACTGTCAGGATCTTCGATATATGTCCGTATTACGTCTTCGATAAGAGCTGGTCCAAATGTTTTGGTAGCGGCTATTGTAGCTTTACCAAGTGGGGTAGATGTATCGACATATTTATTGCCTTCTCGTTCTACAATGTTTTTTACAATGGATTTTATATCTACGTGGCGTAATGCTTCGTCTGCATCTTTATCTTGTACTGCTTGGTGAATGATTTTTAATGTGTAGGCTGGTGTATGTGGTACATACCATAAGAAGTACCATGCTGCGGCCATCGCTCCTACAATAGCTATGATAAGAGCGATAATAATACCTTTTGAATTGAACTTATTCATAGCGAATCCTTTCATGTTTCTATAGCGGCATTTTCATATTGAATATATACATATTGTAGCATATTGAGTAAAGAATAGGATGATTTCTAGTAAAGGGTATACCTATTATAGCTTATAGAGAAAATTGTACTATTGCGAAAACTGATGAATTATGACGATAAAGGGTGGATTCCTGTAATATAATATAGAGATACTTTTATAAAAGCTATAAAATAACGATTATCAAATATAATCAATTATTTTCATAGATTTGTAATAATATTTTTAAAAAAAATAGTTGCATTGCTCTAAAATCCATGATATTATGTACAAGTAGTCAACGCGAGTTGATACGCGGCCCCGTGGTGTAGCGGTTAACATGTCGCCCTGTCACGGCGAAGATCGTCAGTTCAAATCTGATCGGGGTCGCCATTTTTTTTTACAAAAAATCATGCCTCGGTAGCTCAGTTGGTAGAGCAACGGACTGAAAATCCGTGTGTCGACAGTTCGATTCTGTCCTGAGGCACCATTTGTATTCCATGCGGTTGTGGTGGAATGGCAGACACGCCATCTTGAGGGGGTGGTGAGCTAACGCTCGTGCGGGTTCAAGTCCCGCCAACCGCACCAAGCTAATAAAATAAGGGCTTACAGGTAATTCTGTAAGCCCTTATTTTTGTTTGACATCATAAAGTCTTATGGGGTTTGACATCATTTTGACATCAGAATATTTTAGTGATGCGTTCCACGATGTCATCTTCCATTTTAGGAGTGACGTGAGAGTAAGTATCCATTGTTTCTTGAAACGAAGCATGGCCTAGGCGTTCCTGTATGGCTTTCATATTTGCTCCATTTTCGATAAGAAGAGTGGCGTGGGTATGTCTTGTACCGTGCATAGTAAAAGTTGGCTTACCGATTAAATTGGCGTATTTCTTACATAACTTGCTGACCTCATCAGGGCAGCGAGGGGCACCTTTGACACCAGGGAATACTAGATTATTATTAATCCAGTCCATTGTCTTGATTCTGCGCTTATCGATGACTGTTTTATGCTTCATAAGTTCTTGGATTGTATCCGTATCAATGGCAATTATCCGTTTTGATGATGTAGTCTTAGTTGTATTTGATATAACTGCAGTGGATCCGATCTTGAGTGCTGTTTGTGAAATGGATATGGTCGATTTCTTAAAGTCGATATCAGACCATCTTAGGCCTAGTAATTCAGAGCGCCGCATGCCGGTTGCAAATGCTAATTTAAACAATGCATGATGCTCAGAATTAGATATATTAGATAAAAAATTCTTAACTTCATCTGCAGACAACGTTACCATATGGCGGACTTTAACCTGCTTTGGCCGATCTATGTTTTTCATGTAATTTTTAGGGATGATATCATCTTTTACTGCTTTCTCTAAGATAGAGCCTAGAATTGTCATCGTGTAGGAGATGGTTCTTGATGATAATCCGTCCATCGACTCAAAGACATAGCGTAATGTATTGGGTTTAATCTCAGCTAGCTTTACATTGCCAATTTTATTTCTAATATAACGATTAATAATCCCTGTATAGCTTTGATAGGTAGCTGGTGTTATACTTTTCTCTTTTAATTGTAGCCATATATTGATCCAGGTATTTAATGAGATAGTAGCATCAAAATTGGCACATGATTGATTGGCATTTACGTATTTCTCCATAGCTTCTGTAGCAGCTTTCCTGGTACTGCCGTAAAAGTATTTGCGTTTGCCATTTATCACCTTTGACACCTGGTAGCGGCCGTCAGATCGTTTTTTTGCCATAAAAAAAATAACCTCCTAGGCATAGTAAATACGCCTTAGAGGTTTTTATAGTATAATAATATTATTTTTAATAGCGCTCTAAGGCTATTGAGCGCCTCTTATTCTGCACCAACAGAATAAGAGGCGCTTTTTTATTTTAATTTGACTTTGTCGTAAGACTTTATTTTTGTTGTCGGGCTAGCGAATAGGTATTCGTTTGCCTTACGGAATTGATTAACAGAGTATCTTAGTTTATATGTGTATAAACGGTAGTCAGAATAAATCGATTGAATTTCAGGGCATTCGTCGTATGTTGTAATCCACTTATACGCATTCATCATTTTGATGGATTCAGACAATGCTTCATGATCTTCGTGATTGAAGGCGTTCTTATATAAAGCCTGTCCTTGCTTATAGTACGGGGGGTCAAAGAAAGTAAATAGTTGATCTGGATTTTCTCGTAACAATACGCCATTAATCAAGTCTTTCGCATCTAACATATATAGGCGTATTCTATGACACTGTTCAGCTATTGCGCGTATCTTCTTAACGATGCCAACTTTATTAAATCTGCAATCTAAGGAGTACTTTGATTTTTGTTCGTGTCCTCCAATCGGGCCACCAGTAATGATACCCCCGCGATTGGTTCGGTTAAGAAATAAAGCTGATACTGCTAATCTAAAGTCGTAGACTGGGATATCTTTTAGCTCGGAATATATGTTTTTATGGCGATACCATTCGTCCATTGTGATAGGCATTGCTTGTATTGCATCGACGAGTTTATTTGTGTCATGTAATATGGCAAACCAAATAGAATAAATAGATGGGTCGAGGTCGTTTAGTATGACGGAGTTTACTTTATTAGTTAAAAGCAACTCCATTGAAACCCCAGAGCCACCGGAGAATGGTTCACAGTATACGGGACTTTTTATTTTGTTTATTGAGATAAGATTACTCACAAATTTGGCGAGTTGGGTTTTGCCTCCTGGATACCTCAGAATCGACTTTGTTACAGGCATAGAATACACCTCCTTTCTTATAAGTATAATAGGAAATTACAAGAATGGCCAGTAGAAATTATTCAGGGATATAGAGTTTTTTAGAGATTTCATCTATTGCATTATCAATGTCTTCAATAAGTTTATTGCACTCGTCCTCGTGCTCGCTTCTCCAGAATTCGAAAAGATTGGTGTCATCAAACTGGTCTTTGTGCGCATTGAACCAAGCCTTCATTTTTTCTCTTTTCTTTCCTCTTCTTTGATAAGCATTTAAGTCCACATCTATAAACTGACTATAAGTTAATCCGTACGTTAGACAAATATGTTGTGCAAAGTAGTCTCTGCATGCTTGTGAATTGGAGTGGAGAAAAGAGAGTATACTTTCTTCTATGGATTTATTGGACGGGAGTGTGTAAATATAGTGACCGATTAGGTTTTGTGCATTGATTGTTGACATTGTAGAGCGCTCGGATTTTATGTCCCCATCAAGTACTATGATCCTAGTATTGAAATAAGTAGGGTCACATTTACTTAGGGATAATACTTCATTATATCCGACGGTTGTACTCAATAGATTAAGTTTGTTAAGTATATCATTTGGAAGTAAATGTTTTAATAGCCATCGCGCCTCTTTATCTTCTGAGATTAGTTTAATTTTTTGCGCAGAACGGAATGCCACTGTTTCTTGTAGCAAATTTCTATACAACAGTGGCTCAGGAGATTTTATTATAGTTGGTGTAGGCTCATTATTTGCACGACTTAAGAAATATATCTCTATAGGTTTGGGTGCATCACCAGAAGAACGCATGGGCTCTGCTATTAATCGGGCGTGATCCAGTAAAGACAAGCTGTGGGTTGTAAATACAATTTGCAAATCTAGTTTCTTCGACCATTCGTATAAGTAGTTAAATAATTTGTTCTGTGCTGATGGGTGTAATGCAGCATCGATTTCATCTATTAATAACAAGCCACCTTGATAGTCCTCACCGCGTTCCAATTTTAACTTTTTGAAAGACTCTACCGCGAGAAGTATTTGGGCTAAGTTATCCTGCCCTGCTGAGTTAGTAAGGTAGTCATATTTTTCGGTATTCACACCGATAGGAGTCCTTTTTGTTACATCTACTGTAACTTGATTGACAGATTGAATGTTATCGTAAATAGACAGTATTTTGCAATAGGTTTCTAGAAAAGATGTAGAGTCCACATCTACAGTAGTTGGAGTTGTATTGCTAGTTATAGTAGACTCGCCTAATGGGTATAGCCTTGATAGACCTAAATATAAAGACGGGTGATCCTTTTTGGCATTAGACGGGCTACCTGAAGCAGTAGTAGTGACTGGAATTAATCGACCACGTGTGTTGCTTTGCTGCCAGGTGATTCGATATTTTAGTTCAGAGTCACCTTCATAGGAAATTGAGGCAACATTAGATGCCGTGGTGTCAAAATCGGGGGACATTTTGAATAACTCTCCCCATTCGCAGCGGAATGCGGGTTGAAGAATCGGCTTTCCTTTATCTACTTTTAGCTCACATGAATTTCCGAGTAAGCCTAGAATAGTAGATTTGCCTACCGCGTTAGTCCCGGAAAGAACTGTGATATTCTTTCCGATAGTAAACTCTGCGTCTGTAAAAGCTCTGAATTTGTTGATTTTTAACGATACGATTCGCATTTTAAATAACCCCTGTTATCCCCAAAAAACTGCTATAATAATAGCACGTTTAACATTACTAAAAAATTAGAACACCGAATCTAGTACATTGTCATACCAGTGCTTTTTCTTTTTAGGCTGTTCTTGTTGAACTTCTTCAGAAGTTTTGTGTATTTCGTTATTGGCCTGCCATTTTGCCAGTGCGTTTTTAGTACCTTCGTCGACTTTGTGTAAGTCGTCCATTTGTTCTTTTGTCATACTGATAGTACGTTCAAGATATTCCTGTTCGTCTAGTAATTCCGTGCTCCCGTCATCGTAATGCACTAGTACCTTTGGACCGTCTAAGGCTTTAAATTCGGCATGAGATATTTCAGTTTTAGCAAAGCCGGTTGCTGCAACTAAGGCAAGCATAGTAGTAATTAATAAAGTCTTCTTCATTTTTAAATCTCCCTTTATATATCCCCTTATAACGCTGATAAATAATGATGGTAGAAATCTATATTTTCCAATTCGGAGTCGTCAACGTGAGACCTACGAACCATTTGCTCAATAAGGTCCACGTGTTTATCCAAGAAAAAGTCATCATTAATAATATGCATTAATTCATGCTTAATTTCCTCCCTCATGCGATCATGGGGGAGATTTTTATTTATGTAGATATTATGGGTATCCACATCTTCACATTCCTCCGATACCGCATTAGTATGTGGTAAATTGCAATAAATTATATTAACTACCAATTACAACACCCTCCCTTGTGTCGACTATTTATGTTTAGATCTGTTGAGCCAGCAAAAAATCTAGTTTTTCTTTGTAAGCTTTTGACGAAGGGGCCATAAGTACGTCTTGCATAAACTCGCTAATTACTGGTATGTATTCCTTATAGATCATACTAAATACATCCTTATCAATAGCTTGTGTGAAATTAATAAATGCATTGTTCGGTAATAAATATTTAAAAACAATGAGTAATTTAAAAATATTGGTAATGTTATCTTGATATTCAAGTTGAAAAGTAGTGGTAAAGTCGACAAGTAATGGCAAGCTTTCTTTTAACTTTGGGTAATCATGGTTGATAAAACTTGAAAAGTGGGCACAGTCATTACGAACTTGATTTAAAAATAATATACTTGTACGAAGTTGGCTTGGAGTCATATGGAAAAATGATGAAATATTATCCTGAATTTTAAGAACTTCATAGAAGTGTAGCATTTCACCAAATGAAAGATTATTAATAAAAATCCATATAGGGATATGTCCATGTTTTGTTCGATAGTGAGTAAACGGCTTAAATGTAGTATCCTTGTATATCTTTTTTAATCGTTTTATTAATAACTCATGCTTTAATTCATTTTTCTTTGTCTTTAGATTTTGTGTGTAATTTGATTCATTTAAATATGGTTCTATGTAGTGACAATCAATGTTATCACCATCAAATGGTCCGTAAGCTTTTGCAAACTCATAAGATATACAAGTTTTTAATCGTTGCTCGATTTGTAAAATAGGATAAAATATAAGGTTTTTAATCCTAGCATCAACTTGTTGGATACTGAATAGTTTAAAGAAATCGATATCATCAATATATTCATCATTAGTTAGAAAAGGCTTATTATATTGGTTGATAATATTGTAATATCCATATGTTTGTAGTAAATCTTTCACATACGATTTAGAATTCTTGAGTATGGTCATTCTAATATCACGATCAGAGGTTGGATGTTTAAATGGATTGTGAATATGAATTACAGCTGGACCTTTTATATCAGGGGAAGGTGATTTATTAGTATATTTAGGTAATAAACCAGAATTGGATAATATATCTATTTGTTCATCATAAGTTTTAAATGATTTCATAATAATAAAAAGGCCATGCACACATAAGTGTACATGACCTTTTTCAGGTTGCAGCTTTTTGTAAAGCCTCCCCAGATACCATGTACACAATATACCATTGCAAGAACTCTTTGTCAAACTCCTTTCCTTTATATTGATTCTGATATATAGGACAATTATTTATATTTAGATTTTAAAAATTCAATATATTCCACAGCTTTTTGCATATCCTCCTTTGAAATTCCACGTGATGCGGAGAATAATAAACGAGCCTCTGGGCGTGTACGTAGATATTCCGCATATTCTGCAGTTTCAGGATCTACATAGTAACCTTCAGACTGATTAGAAGATGTATCATCATAACCAATAAGCCAAACTGGACTTACATTTAATGCCTCTGCAATAATTGAGATTTTATCTTGCTTTGGTTCATATTTTCCATTTAACCAATCGGAAATTGATGATGAACGAATACCAGTCATTTTAGATAAATCTGCTTGACTTAGATTGCGTTTTTGTAGAATTGAGTTTAAACGTTCTATAAATTTCTCTTTCATTTTAAGTTCTCCTAAATGTCTATCGATACAGTCATTATATACGGAAAAGCGAACAAAAGCAAGTATAAACCAAACTTAAACACGGAAAAGCGTTGACATCAGTCTAATACTAGGCTATCATTAAAGCACGGAAAGCCGTACATAGAAAAGAGGTGATAGAATGGCTTTTAATTATGACTATCTTAGGGGATTTATTAAAGAAAACTATGGAACAATAAACAAGTTTGCAGAGTTCTTAGGCATTGGTACTACTCAAATATATGAAAGACTTGGAAATAGAGTTCCATTTACACAGAAGGAAATCGACAAGGTGGCAAATGAAAGCAAAGCTGAACCATTACCACCACAAGAGATTTATCGTCTTTTTTTTACAAAATAAGCACGGAAAACCGTACAAATTAAAGAGGCAATAAAAAAGTAAGGGGAAGTTAGCAGAGAGGTGAAATCACATTTTACAAGGTAATTACGGAAAACCGTAATGCAGCGAATGTGAAAATAACAAAGGAGCGATATGCGAACCATTTATTAACACAGAAAGGAGATTGCGATGAAAATCATTATAGAAGGTACTGCTGAAGAAATTTGGGCATTAATGGAAAAAGAGCCCTGCTGTGAACAGAGCTCTAGTAATCAATGGTTTCCTGAAGACAGTAATCGGAAATATTACGAAAAATCAACAAGTGGTCCTAACCTGAAAAAATAGTTTCGTTGATATATTTCCAAGCCTCCTTTGGTAACCAACCTTGGGTATTATTTATTACTTCTATGACCAGTAACCTATCATTGCTATCTAGATATTTGGTTATTTTGTCAGATACTTCTTGGGCTGATTGATAATTAGATCTAATTAAATAGGACGATTTCCAATATGTACACCAAGCTCCATCACTTGCCGATTTGATTGCTTGGATAACATTTTCATAATCTTGTCCCGCTTTATTCAAATCATAAGTAATAAAATAACGCTTTTTCATTCCACTCACCTCCTTTCTATATCCATTATAGCAAACGCGGAGGTGAGGGAAGTAATACTAATAAACAGATGAAGGGGGTGTAGAGATGAAGAACCCTGTAGGGGGGATTTATACAAAAGAAAATGGAGAACAATTTAATTATCAAAATAAATTTATAAGAGTTGAGCCAACAGGGGGTGATTTTTGGGACTACTTACCATTTATTGCTGTAGTGGTTTCCTCTGTTTCATTAGGCGTATCCATAGCATTTTGGGTGCTTAAAATTTTATGAAAATTAGATAAATTGTAATGGACTTTATAGAGCTTAAATTTTTTTCTATTAGATGTTGATAAAGGAGAGCGATGCCATGGTAGCCAAGCATATTGAGGAATTTTAAATTCAATGCAGATTCCCTCTTTAATAGAAATATTTTTATTAAGGATAACCAAGATAGGTAACTCTAAACAGCTGCCTGATGTAATTGGACCGCAGCGTGATTTAGGAAGATCAATAATAAAATTTTCTAAGGCCTTTGGCCCAAATGGACTAATTAATAAAGAGGGATTGTCTCTTAGCCATGGAACGCTAGATAAAGTGCAAAGAAAATGGTTTTCATTTGTTTTAGGGTTATAGGCTCGTAAATCAAAATAAGAACTATTGGTAGTGCTGGCATTCACAATGATTGCGGTTGTAAAAATTGCATATTGATTAGTTGAATTTTCAAAAACATTATCATGGGCTTCTATATTTTTTGTAACATCTAGTGCAAAGCAATTGGCATCAAAATCAACAGTTATTAATCTTCTTTCTCGCAAATATGATAGTAAAGAAAGCAATAAAGCCGCCAATGAAATGATTATTGGAATAAAATCCATAATTTCACCTACCTTCTAAGGGGATTATACAAATAATTATTTAAAAATACACAAAATATTCATGAAAACTTTATGAACACATATAAAAAGATATGAAGGAGGATTATTGTGGACAGGAATAAATTATGCATTACAGTTGCTGAGGCTGCTGAACTAGCAAGCGTTCCTCAGGATGTGATTCGCCAATGGGCGGCCGACTTTGATTTCCCGTCGATGAAAATAGGAGCCCGAGGTGGCAAACGATTGATTCATTTAGATTCGTTTAATGCATGGCTAGGGAAACGATGCCAGGCACGAATAGGAGAGTAAGGAGGTAAAAGACAAGATGAGTGCGATGACATACAAAGAAAAACGTGAGTTTAGACGTGCTGCTATGGCGCCACAATTAGCTGATGTTATAGAGGGTTTTATTGTCGGAGCATGTTTTTTATATCTAGTAGTAGGTATTTTCTATTGGTGGATTACAGGGGAAATATTAGTGAAATGGTAAAACGATGTTATCACTGGGGATATAAATTTTCCGGATGTTAGAAAGGATTAAGGAGGGGATAAAAAATGAAAGATAAAAGAGAAAAGGCACTAGATCTACTAAAAAGATATTTAATGTTTGATGATGAAGAAATGCAAGTTTTAAGGGAACACATTACATCAATCAGCGTAAGCAATAAAAGTGCAAGTTTAGACTTTACTATTCTTGCTAATGGATGCGCTATTTTTGTTAAGCGAAAGACAGGGGAATATGTATTACGCATAACAGGTAAAGGCCCAATTAAAGAAAACAAAGTATATCTTGCATTAAGGGCAAGAGAAATACTGCTTGATGCGGTGATGAATAATGAGTAAACACTGCAGCATATGTGATGAGTGCAACAAAAAAGGCCATGCCTACATTCATTGTAGACAGGCCAAAGGAATAATCTGCATGGAACATTGCGATACATGTCAATATTTAGAAATAGAAAAAGGAGATATGCATTGTAACTATCCAAGGCAAAAAGAAAAGGCCACTAATTAAAGTGGCCTAATCAAGCACGTAATTACGTACCAAACCTAACGTAATTATATCACATGGACATAAAAAAGACTAGGGGAAAGCTTATTTAAAGGCTTTTCTTATTAACTAGATATAACATATTAACAAATCAACCATGGGGAGTAATTACGATGAGGAAGCGTAAAAAAGTCATATCTAAAAATATGATAGAGGTACTTGATTATCACACATCAAGAACCTATAGAAAGAATGGCAAGCGTGTAAAAAAGAAAAGCATCACACCAGAAGCTATGAAAAAACAAAATGAAAAACAAGCAGAAGCAATGCTGCGTATGTTGATTGATAATAATTTCACTACAAATGATTGTTATATTACGCTCACATATAAAGAACAGCCTGCTACATGGGAAGATGCAAAGAAAGATATTCAGAATTTTATAAGAAGGCTAAAGCGAAGATATAAAAAACTGGATAAAGAATTGAAATACATTTACATAGCGGAGGGAAAAACAAGAATACATTTCCACATGATCATCAATAATGCAGAACTATATTCAGATGAAATTAATGAACTTTGGCCACATGGTATGCATAAACTGATGTTGTATCAAGGAAGAGCAGAAGATGCAGTGAGATTAGCAAGTTACTTTGTGAAAGAAAAAAGGAGTGCATGCTATTCAGATAAAGAAGATGCATTTAAGCGCAGGTGGAATAGTAGCAAGAATTTAGAAAAACCAAAAGTAAAAACAGAAATATTGAAGCCAAGCGAATGGAGGAATTATATACAACCGCCAAAAGGCTATTACGTGGAAACAGACAGTGTAGTTGAAGCGGTATCAGATGAAGGTTATCCTTACAGATTTTATAGACTGATAAGAATTGAGGAGGAAAGACATGGCAATACTAGGAATAGGCATTGTAATAGGAATGATACTAGGCGTATCAATAATTTCACTATGCGTAATTAGCAAAGAATGTGAGAAATGGGAGGAAAAAGTAAATGATAAACGTAAATGAGGTATTTTTAAGCGGCAACGTAGTAGCAGATGCAGAACTACGATATACAAAAACAGGAAAGCCAGTACTCACATTTAGAATGGCAACCAATAAATATATAAACGAGCAACAGAGTACACAATATCACAACATTGTATGTTGGGTTGATGCGGAACTTTATAGTGGGTTACGTAAAGGCGATTTTGTAGCCGTGAATGGTGAGTTAAGAACTAGATCATATGACAAAGATGGAAGTAAACGATATATCACAGAGATTATAGTGAAAAATCTTACATATGGCCTTAAACAAAATGAAAGCGCAGCAAGTAACTTTGAAAATGGGTTTGTAAACGATGATGAAAATATTCCATTCTAGGAGGAAATAAAAATGAGAAGAGGTAGACCAAGAAAGATATGCAGTCATTCATTTGGACCAGCTAAAAGCGGTGCGTTATGGGTAAAAACATCATGTCCTAAAGGGAAAAAATCAATAAAAGTATTCAAAGGCAAAACAGCAGGCACATTATATTGGCTAAAAAAAGAAGAATGTGAAGATTGCCCTGCATATAGTCCGACAAAGATTTATGCAAAATAGGAGGGGACATGCAAAACACAAGTATGGCAGGTGTACCGATTAATTGCAACAAACATTGATGCGGATGCGCTAGGGGGTAAACTATGAACCATGTAACAACACTATTCAATAGTAATGAGTTTGGGGAACTTAGAACCATCATTATTGAAAATGAAGTGTACTTTGTGGCCAAGAGCGTAGCAACTGCACTTGGATATAAAGATACTGCAGATGCAATCAGAAAACATATTGATGAAGAGGATAAGCTGCGTTGGCAAATTGCCGACACAGGCCAGAAGAGGGAAACATATTTAATCAATGAGTCTGGACTATATTCCTTGATATTGAAATCAAAGATGCCAAGTGCGAAGAAATTCAAACGCTGGGTAACTAGCGAAGTACTTCCACAAATTAGAAAAACAGGTAGCTATGAGTTAAATATTCCAAAGACGCTACCAGAAGCATTGAGATTGTATGCAGATGAAGTAGAAGCACATAACCAATCAAAGGCAATCATTGAACAACAGAAGCAACAAATAGCTGAATATGAGCCAAAGGTTGACTATGTGGATAAAATTTTAAGCAGTACAAACTCAATAACAGTAACACAGATTGCTGCTGATTATGGGTTGAGTGCTAAAGCGTTAAACAAGATATTACATGATGCACATATTCAACGTAGCGTAAATGGACAATGGATTTTGTACAGTGATCTAATGCATAAGGGATATACAAAGACTAAGACACATACATATATGACTACAGACGGAAGATTGGAATGTAAAGTATCAACACGTTGGACACAAAAAGGCAGACTAATGATACATGAACTTCTAAAAGGATGTGGCATTAAAGCCATTTGTGAGGAGGTAGCATGAAACCATTAATATATAAAGGCCTGCGGAAGAACGTAAATAGGACAGAATGGGTAAGTAGTGATGAAATAAAACAAAGCTACTCACAAATTAGGTTACTAGCAGTAGAAAATGATACATATACATGGATACCAATTGAGGATGGAACGCTTTGCAGGGGAAGTGAAGCGAAAGATACTGTAGGCATAAGAATATACGAAAAGGACCATATAGAGTTTGATTGCAAATCAGTACAAGATACTCCAATGGTAGGGGAAGTATATTACAGTGTTGATAAATACCAATGGAGATGCAAGGCAATTAACCAGCACAACAAACAAAATGATGCGGTACTAGATTTTGACCTAGCATTTGTAGTGAACAATGGAAATGTAAGAGTAGTTGGTAATAGATTAGAGGGATATGAGCATGAATGATAGATACAGAAATGTAAGGAAGGCACATGATCATATTGTAAAGTGTAGGGAAAAGGAGTCCACAAGAGTATTCATACCCTATTGGGGATATGCATTTATTCCCTCTGATGCATTGCTAATGGCAAGAATACGTAGAGATGCGTTCAAGGGGAATAAAGAATTTAACCAATGGGCAAGGAGTTATTATGAAAACACCATGCAGAGAGTGCAAGTTTAGAGAAGTAGGATGTCACTGTAAATGTGAAAGCTACAAACAATATAGAGCATCGTTAGATAAGCTTAATGAAGAAAAGAATATACAAGGAGATGCCTACAAATATGTTGGGGATAATGTAAGAGCTATTAGACATAGGATGCGGAATCTAAAAGGATATAGTTGTACTGTAAGGAATTGAGATATTAGCTAGATGAAAGAAAATGTATATGCGGTGTTTACAATGTTAGGTGGAGAAAAAGCTATGACGGGTATATTTACTAAGAAGGAATTAGCAGAAGAATATATAGAAACTGTCAAGGAAAATAAAAGATTAGATTTAAACTTTGAAATTGTTGAGTTTGAATTAAATAAAGGGTGGTAAATAAATATTTAATAAAGAGGAGCTAGACATGCTAAAAGAAGATAAACGCTTATGGTGTTGGGTAGAGGATGAACAGGCAAGTGCAATATTTGATAATCCTCAGGATGCAATTCAGGAGTATTTAGATATTAATCCTGATAGAGATGTAAAGGTAGTTAATCTTGGACATCCACAATGCTATGTAGCAACAATAAATGCATTGGATATTATTGAACAGAACCAACAAAATGCGTATGACGAATTTGAGATGTGTGAAGAATTAGCATACGGATATTTAGAAAAAGTAACAGACGATCATATAGATGAACTGGAGAAAGAATTAAATTCGGCACTTCAAAAATGGGAAAAGCGACATGGGTATGAATTAATGGCATATGTGGTAACACCTACAGAGAAATACATAAGGAAGGAGGATGGAACATTTGAACGAAAGTGATATTCAAAAAGCATTAGGAAAACACTTATACTTGCAGAATGTTTGCATACCAAATGTTTTAATGTATCAAAAAGGGCATAAAGAATATGAGGCAGATTTGATTTACTTTGGGCATAAATCTGATTACTTAACAGAGGTTGAAATAAAAGTCAGCTTTCAAGATTTTAAAAATGATTTTAAGAAAGCGGAATATCACAGCCATCCTAATGTTAGAAACCTATATTATGCATTCCCATTTGATATGTATATGCATTTTAAGCAAGAAATAGATAAATTAATTGGTGATGCAGGAATTATATTGATTGATGCGGCATTAGATAACAATTTTAAGAAATATTATTATGTATTGCGTTATGAAAAGCGAAGTAAAGCTATAAAAAGTGCTATTAGCTTAACTGAAAGAGATAAATTGCATTATTTAAAATTAGGATGCATGAAATGGGTAAATAGATAGTAATTAGAGAATATTAAATTTTGATAAAGGAGATACCATGAAAATAGTAGCATTTACATTAGGCACACAGAAAAGAATATCTTTCACAAAAGAAAATAGTAATGGATTTATAGAAGCGTATCAGTTAAATACACGAGATATGTTTAGGCCGGAACTACGAATGGCTTACGAAAAGGCAAAAGATTTTTTATTAGAAGCATTTGGTACATTTAAATTTGCAAAATCAGATGCACTTATTATTACAGCGATGGGTATTCAATGGGATAAAGATTTCCCACTAATGATGAAAAAGGTAAGATTTAACATAACATTAAATAATAAGACGAAGGATGTTTGTAAAATTCAAACATCATGGATACAGGTAACAGAAAAGAACCAAGCAATGCTAGAACCAATTGTTGATGAGATAGAAGCGTTTGTAAATGGAGAAAGAGCGCAAGGGAAATTATTTATAGATGATATTAAACCAGTACCAATGGCAACACAGAGACATTTAGCAGAGTATGAGACTGATGAATTTGATGCGGATGGTGTGAAAGTATTTCATGTAAATGATATTCAGGTAAAAGGGGTTACACAATGACAAGAGATAAACCATTAATTTATGTGGCACACCCATATGGAGGAAATGAAACCAATAAAAGTAAGGTTGATAAAATTATGTCAACGCTAGTTACAATGGATCCTGCTCATGTATATGTATCTCCAATCCATAATTTTGGGATGGTGTATTTTGATAAAGAATATGCGAAGGGATTGGAAATTTGTTTAAATCTTTTAGAGCAATGCAAGGGCATTATATTGTGCGGTGATTGGCAATACTCTAAAGGTTGTATAGGAGAATGGGCATATTCTATAGCAAGAGGAAAGGAAATCTATACTTTATCTGAATGGATGTCAAAACAGAAAATAGGGATAGAGGTTGCTATATGACAGGAAGGGAATACTTATATTTAATTAGGAATACAGATTTAAATATAAGATGTAAGGAACGTGAAGTGTTTAGACTGAGACAGGACATCATGAGTTTACAAGCTATAGATTACAGTAAGGATAGAGTGAGTGGAGGGGAACCAATAACTATAGCAGATAAAGTAGCTGAACTTGATGTGGTGACAGAGGAGCTTATGAAAGAATGGAGTAAATATTTACGTGAACGTGAATATGCTAGATTTTTAATTGAGCAACTAAAGAGTCCAAAGCAGAGAGTTGTGTTGATAGACAGATATATTAATGGATGCACTTGGGAGAAGGTAGCAGAATTAGTAAATTGTTCAAGACAAAATATTCATAATTTACATAAGCGTGCTATTAGAAATTTTGAAGAAATTTATAAAAAGGTTGCTATTATTTGACACTCAATATATGAGATACTGTATGTGGGCATGGATGAAGAGAACACTTTCAACAAGCCTCTAGAAAAACTACACACTATTAAGGACTACATCATACACAGGTCGCACAACACAGTATGATGCGGTCCTTTTTAGTTTATAAGGGGTATTTGATGAAACACAAAAGAATTACATCAAAGAAAACAATTCAAGAAGTACGGAAGCAATATTGTGAGATATGCGGTCAACGTACAAATATAGAACCACATCATATTAATACACGTGGTAGTGGTGGTGGAGATATTAAGGAGAACTTAATACAACTATGCACGCAATGCCATATCAATACACATAGTGGACAATATCCAACTAAAGATGATTGTCTTAATAAAGTAGCAGAGCGTGAAGGTATTACATATGATGAAGCATATGCAGTTAATCGTAGAGCAATGGGATATGATGTATGACTAGAATAAATTGTAACAGGGGTAGATGCTTAAATAATAAATATGGTATCTGTACTGCAGACACAATTGAATAGGAGGGAATATGTCAAACCTATATCACACATGACCAAGCACACAAAAGTAATTGTGGATTATGCACTCGTTCTCATGGCAGATTTAAGAGAAACAGCCGTGATGTATTAAGATAGCTTGGGGGTAGTGCCCGTACTAAATAATAAAAAATAAATTTAAATTATTACACGATTTGTTGAGTTTTTGAGTAAATTTTTTATGGGTCCTTCTGGCCAAAGTTGAAAGCGTGCGGTGGCCGAGACCCCAAAATTTGCCTAGATTTTAATTTTTTTATGGCCTTGCTAGTGATACAGGTAATGAAAGGAGGCTGATTAATAAGTGAAAATTACAGATGATTTGAAAACAGCAACGGCCTCTCAGTCGAACTTGGCAAAAGCACTTGGGCTCTCGCGTCAACGTGTTTCGCAACTGCTCCAAGAAGGGGTTTTAGCAACGGATGAAAAGAACCAAATTCTGGTTATCAAATCCGTTATCAATTATGTCAAATATAAGGGCCAATCTTCTGCTGAAGAGGAAAGCAGTTCCGATGATGCGATATTCGAGGTTGAAAAGGCCAAGAATGAACGTGCGAAACGCAAGATTGCTGAGTTGAAGCTAGCCAAAATGAACGGCGAAGTGTACTCAGCAGATACTGTAGAACAGGTTATGACAGAAATGCTTGTGAATTTGCGTACACAATTATTAGGATTGCCAACAAAACTGGCTCCACAATTACAGAATGTAACAAAAGAGGAAGCATATAACCTGTTAACTCAAGAAATCGAGGACAAATTATCAGAATTAAGTGAATATACGCCGTCATTATTCATGGATAGCGATGATTTAGACGACGATAAAGCGCCAAATTAGGCGCTTTTTTAATGCAAAAAAGGAGGTGATAGCATGAAAACGGCAAAAGAATTGTGGCAATACGTCTCTAAAATGGGTCTAAAACCACTACCAAAAACCAGTGTTAGCCAATGGGCTGACGATTATCGCATGCTATCACAAGGCCTTTCTGCTGAACCAGGGCGTTGGAAAACGAGTAGAGCGCCATATCAAAAGGATATTATGGATGCTTTCACGCAACCTGGTATCAATCGTGTAGTGGTTAAGAGCGCCAGTCAAGTGGGAAAATCAGATATCATGAATAATGTCCTAGGGCGATACGCTCATCTTGATCCATGTGCGGTGATGATGATTCAACCGACTATCGAATTGGCTCAAGATTATTCAAAATCTCGTATTTCTCCAATGATCCGTGATACAAAAGTACTATCACAGGTATTCTATGAAACGAAATCTGAAGACGGTGCCAAAACAAGAGATGGTAAGAACACAATCTTATCTAAGTTATTCCCTGGTGGTCGTCTTATTATGTGTGGGGCGAACAGTCCGGCAGGATTGGCATCACGTCCTGTGCGTGTGCTACTTGCGGACGAAGTAGACCGATTCCCAGATAGTGCCGGTACAGAAGGTGACCCAGTAGACCTTGCTGCCAAACGTATGACAACATTCTGGAATAGAGTTATGGGGCTATTCTCCACGCCAACTAATGAAGGTAGCTCACGAATCGATGTAGAGTATCAAACAGGTACGCAAGAAGAGTGGCAACATGAGTGTCCTAATTGTGGTGAGTATCATTTGATACGACATACTGAGATGGAATGTGAGACAGAGGAACATAAGGACGCTAAAGGCCGGAAGATTGTAGTAGTTAGTGATGTGAAATGGCGGTGTCCAGATTGCGGATCTACATTCTCTGAAGACGAAATGCGGAAAGTCCCTCAAAAGTACATATCGAAAAACCCAGCTGCGTTGCATAATGGCATACGTAGTTTTTTTGTGAATGGATTCACGTCTCCGTGGCTCACATGGAATGACATAATGAGGGAATGGCTAGAGGCAAAAGGCGACCCTACACGTGAAAAAGTAGTTATGAATACTCGTTTTGGTGAATCATATGCGCAACAAGGTGCATTCGAAGACTATCAACAATTCATTAGGCGCCGTGAGAAGTACGGCGCAGACCTTCCGGACGGTGTGTTACTGCTAACTGGTGCCGTCGATACACAAGACAACCGGTTAGAGTATGAAATCACCGGTTGGGGGTACGGTGAAGAATGTTGGGGGATCTGTAAGGGTGTTATCTTAGGAGAACCTGATAATAAAGCGACATGGGATGCACTTGATGCGGTGCTTGATAAGGTGTACCGATTTAAGAACGGAACAGGGCTTAAAGTAGCACGTGCTTTCATTGACTCCGGCGGTCACTACACGTCAAAAGTATATGAATACTGTGAAAAGAACTTCAGCAAGCAACGATTTGCCATCAAAGGTACGGCCGGAACACCTGGCATACCGTTAAATTATAAGATTGGTAAAGCATCTGGAAGCAAGATTCCACTTGTCATGCTAGGTGTAGACGATGGGAAACAACAGGTAATGAACCGATTGGCCATCGATGAACCTGGCGCTAAGTACTTTCATTTCCCTTTGGATGAAGAATTCCTAGGAACTAGAGGGTATGACGAGTTGTATTTCAAAGGGATCATTTCGGAACATAAGAAGAAAGTAAAACGTAAGGGCGTTATCCATGAAATATGGGAACCTACTGCAGGGGTTCGTAATGAACCATTGGACTTACGAGTCTATAACCTAGCATGTATGAACTCAATCCACCCCGATTGGGATAGATTGGCGGAAGTAGTTAAAGGTGGAGGCTATTCCGCTACAACAGTAACTGCTCCACGGAAGAAACCAATGCGGAATCGTGTTCGTAGAGCTAGTAAAGCGGCAGATATTTAGGAGGATGTATGGCAACTAGTTATTCAAGAAAGCCAAGGCTAATTGACGTGCGATTAGAATGGTACGTCAAAGCTGAGGAGGCAATATTGACCGGGCAAAGCTATACAATCGGAAATCGTACTCTTACAAGGGCAAATTTGGCTGAAGTAAGAAAAATGATTGATGATTTAGTGGCAAGAGGCGCCAAATTACCCGGTATGGATACCGATAATGGACGTGGAAACCGGTCAAAACGGGTAGTTTTTAGAGATTAGGAGACTAAAATGGCGAGAAAAAACAAGAAATTTAGCGCTAAAATAGGCACTCCGAGGGCTAAAAATAGCGGATATAGTGAGGGTGGAGCCTCTAATAATAACAAATCATTGAAGGGATATAACCCTAGAAAACTGGGTTATAAGGCTGATATTGGTGCGAATTTATCGACTTTGCGTGATAGATCCGCAGATTTAGCTATCAATACACCAGTTGGCACGGCTGCAATCAACACAAGCACTACTCATACAGTTGGCGCAGGCCTCAACGTGTTCCCTAGACCTAAGTTTCAAATCTTGGGAATCAGTGCAGAGGAGGCTAGAGCATGGGCTCGTAAGGTTCGTGCTGAGTTTGATTTATGGGCCGAATCAAAAGACTGTGATATCTACCGTAAGAACAATTTATATGACATGCAAAGCATAGCATATCAAGGATATCTCACAGATGGTGATAGTTTTGCGGTATTTAGACGTAAGCCGACAACACCAGATATGCCGTATACGTTGCGCCTTCAATTAATTGAAGGTAATCGTGTAAGTAATCCGCTTACTGATTCCACATATGTTACAGGCGACCCAACTGGCGTTGAAGCGCTTAACCAAGATAATGGGAACCGCATATTGAATGGTGTAGAAATCGATACTGACGGTGCTATTGTAGCCTACTGGGTATCTAATCAAGTACCTGGCGAACCAATTACAAGCGTGTTAACGACATGGGCAAGGGTTGAAGCATACGGCAAGCGTACAAGCATTCCGAATGTACTGCAAATTAGTAATGATACTAGACCAGAGCAGTATAGAGGAGTTCCTTATTTGGCTCCAGTTATTGAAACGCTAAAGCAAGTGTATCGATATACAAATGCAGAGCTTACATCGGCTATTATTAAATCGTATTTTGCGTTATTCTTTACGGAAGCCGTGACTAATTCAGGTTCATTAAATGATATGTTGGCCGACAATGGTGTTGATGATCCAACGGAACCAGTAGTCGATGTATCAGAATACAATTTAGGACCTGGCACATTAAATGCCTTACCTAAAGGTGTGGATGTAAAAAGTGTTGATGCTTCCAATGCTCAATCTACTTTTGAAGTATTTAGTACCCAACTCATCAAACAAGTAGGTGCTGCACTTAACCAGCCTTACGAAGTATTGATGAAGAACTTTAACTCTTCGTATTCTGCAAGCCGTGCAGCAATGTTACAGGCTTGGGAAGAATATAAACTACGTCGCAAGTGGTTCGCTCGTGACTTCTGCCAACCAATCTATGAGGTATGGTTAATGGAAGCAGTAGCGAACGGCCGAATTGAAGCGCCTGGTTTCTTTGATGATCCATTAATTCGAAAAGCATGGTGCAATGCTGATTGGTTCGGACCAACGATGTCCATCCTTGACCCTGTTAAGGATATGAATGGTAGTACCCTTCGCATTGAGAATGGAGTTTCCACTCGTGAACGTGAAGCGGCTGAAATGACAGGGACAGACCTTGAAGAAAACATTGCACAACTTGCATTTGAAAAGCAACTCATGGAGAAATATGGCATGGGGCTAGCTGATGCGGTAAATCCTTCCGTTGGCTCTAAATCTGAAGCGAAAGGAGGTGAAGAGGATGAATAAATTTTGGTCTGTTAAGAATTTTGTAAATCAAGATGGTACCGGTCAATCTGAATTGATTTTGTATGGTGATATTTCTGATACCTCTTGGTGGGGTGATGAAATTACACCACGTGAATTTGCAAGTGACTTGGCTAGTTGTAATGGTAATGACTTAACAATGCGCATCAACTCTGGTGGTGGTGACGTGTTCGCAGCACAAGCTATCCACAATATGATCAAAGCCTATACTGGCAAAGTAACAGCACATATTGATGGCTTATGCGCAAGTGCTGCTACAATTATTGCCTGTGCGGCGGATAAGGTAATCATGCCAAGTAATGCTCTGTACATGATTCACAATCCATCTGTATTTCTAGGTGATAGCTTTGATGCGGACGGATTAACTAAAATGGCTAACTATTTGGCGAGTGTTAAACAGACAATCGCAAACGTTTATTTGAGCCGTAGCGACGTTTTGACATCTGAACAGGTAAATACACTTATGGATGATGAAACGTGGCTAACGGCGGACGAGGCGAAGTCCTACGGCCTGATTGATGAAGTAGATACGGCGATTACGGACAAAGCTGTTATGAATAACGGAATGGTTATCGTAAACAAAGTATCTTGCAAATACTCGGCCAAAAATGAAACCAAAATCAAACAATTTTTAACAAGTAAGGAGAAACCTATGACTGAAAACCAATTCATGGCAAGCTTAAAAGGTTTGCTCGGTATTTCTACAAATGAACCTGCAGAAAACGCAGCAGTAACAGCAGAACGCGAACGCGTTGAAGCATTAAATACGTTAAAAGGTGATAATGAAGTCATCAATCGTTTAGTTGATGTAGCTGTTAAAGAAGGTAAAACAGTAGATGAAGTAACACCTTTCATCTCTGCCGTATCTGATATTCCTGCAAGTGATAACAAAGTAGTTGACCAAATCCGACAATTAGTTATTGATCAAATGGAATCTGGTGCGGATAAAGTGGCACCTCAAGGTGCATCTACACCAGAAATCAACGATGCGGTAGCAAAAGCTAGTGCAATTGATGAAGTCGTAGCATTTGCGAATGCTAAGAAAGGCGGTAAATAATGGCATATTTCGAACAAGTAAATGGTGTCGCAGCTGATTATCTATTAGGTGGTGGCGGCGTACCGGTATTAACTCAAAATGTAAAAGTAGCAGCCGGCGATTATAAACGTGGCCAAGTTCTTGAAAACAACTCTGGTACATTCCAAAAAATCGCAAGTGGTAAGCCTGCGGGTATCGTAGTATCTGATACTACTGCAACTACTGAACACAATGTATTAACTGTATACATTTCCGGTCGCTTTAATCGTGAAGTATTGGTAGTTGACCAAGCTTACAAAATTAATGATCATGAAGCGGACTTCAAGGACGCTCACTTATTCTTAACTAGCATTAAATAGGGGGAACTATATAATGGCAATTGATTTCAAAGATACATTTTCCTTGATGCAAGCTGTGGAACGAATGAAAACTCCGGCAAGTTTCTTGCTTGATACTTTCTTCCCACAAGTTCCAGCAGTTGCAACTTCTAAAAAAATCGCAGTAGAAACTCGTAAACGTGGTCGCACATTAGCACCTTTCGTATCTCGTGGTGCATCTGGCGTTAATGTTAAACGTGCAGGATCTAAAATTGCTTTATACGAAGCACCTATGATGGGCCCTCGTACAGTTATTGACCCAGAACAACTTGATCAACGTGCATTTGCTGAAAACATTGTGTCTACAATGACACCTGCACAACGTGCCGCACAAATGCAAGCTGAAGATTTGTCTTACTTACAAGGCACAATTATTAATCGTAAAAATAAAATGGCAGCCGATTTGCTTACTACTGGTAAATGCAAAATCGAAGGCTATGCTGACGATGGTGAAACAGTTCAAGTTGATGAAATTGATTTCGAATTTGAACAAGACATTACACCTACTACTACTTGGGACCAAGCGGGTGCTGACATTTATGGCGACTTGAAAATGGCGTCCGAAAAAATTCAAGAAAACGCAGGTATCGTTCCAACTGTGTTAGTCGTTGGTAAAAACGTTGAAAAATACATTCTTGATAATGCATCCATCAACAAAATGTTAGCAATTCCTAATCGCGAAAACATGTCTATGTTCAGTTTTGCTCCTGAATACTTGTCTCCACAAGTTCGATATGTTGGCCGTATCATGTCTTTGAATATTGATGTGTACGCATACCTTGAAACATATCAAGATGATGAAGGTAAAGTAAAATCCTTTATTGGTGATGATGCAGCAGTATTAGGTGTTCCTGGCCGTGGCCGTCAACAACATGCAGCAGTAACATTGCTCAACGATGACAATCAATTCACAACATATGCAGGCATTTATGTACCTTACTACTATGCTAATAAGGCTACACAAGAATTAACATTGTCTGTATACTCCCGTTGCGTATTGATTCCTGAAACTATCGACGATTGGGCTACTATTAAGACTAAATAGGGGGTAACCTACTTATGAAAATCAGAGTATTAAAGGGTTATTTAGCACATGAAGGCGAGATGTATGGCAAAGGCGAAGTAGTCGACATCAAAAAGAAAACGGTTGCGTTGTCCTTGCTTGAATCTGATAAGTTTGAATCTGCTGAAGATAATCCTATCGAAGTACCGGAACCATTGGAAGTCGTTCCAGATGAACCAGAAGAAGAAATGGAATTACCTGAAGTTGATGCGGAAGTTACGGTGAAAAAATAATGCGATTTAGAGATTACCTAGAAAGCGATATTGACGATGTATTCCTTAATGAAGACGAATTCGCCGAAGGGCATAATCTAAATGGCACAGTAGCTAAAGCGATTATCCAATCGCCAACGGCGAGGGAGTCATTCTTGTCGAATGGCTCTCACGTATCAAATGACGGATTACACGGGGTGTCTGTATTTGTGCATTGCAAATTAAAGGACATCCCTGAAATTCCATCACAGGGAAACGTATTCCGATTAGATGATGATGTGTACATCGTTCAAAGTGCAACGGAAGAAGATGGGCTCGTGTCTATCGAACTTAGAGCAGAAGCTAGAGGCGGTGTTGACGGATGGTTGAGCTAGAACTTGATAAAAGTGCAGTGAAAACAATTGAAAAAGCACTGGAAACATTAAAAGAAGATAGAGTTCGACGTGTCTGCCAAGCCGCATCTAAGCGTGCTGCAACAACCGCAAGAAAAGCAGGTACGCAAGCACTACGTAATATCTACGCCATTAAAGGTGTATCGGTCGTAAAGTCTGGTGTATCTATTAATAAATTGAATAATGGCACAGAAATGCGTATCAAAGGTGGTTATACTAGCGCTCAAAAGTACTTTAAGATTAAATCGCTTAAACGAAAAGGTGTGTTTGTGTCTATTAAAAAAGGTACAGAAACAAAGGTACCAAATGGCTTTGTTAGTGCATCTGGTATATTCATGAAACGCCAAGGCAAGGACCGATACCCATTAAAAGGGATATATGGACCAGCCTTACCGCAAATGTTTGGTAATGAAACTGTTATGAATGCCATGCAAAAAGAAGGTATGGAAATGTATGAAAAGCGCCTATATCACGAATTAGAGCGTGCGTTAGGAGGTAACTAATGACACCATTAGATGTATCAGACGGCATTGCCGCCTATCTCATGGATGAGTTGCGCAAGCTAAATGAAACAAGTGATGTTACCACGAACCCTATTCGAGTATGGAGCGGGTTCTTACCAAGGGTGGATAAGAATGAAGATAAGCGCAAGTTATGTCCAGCCGTAGTAGTGCATCCGTATTCTGTTAGTGATGCGGATAGTTCGACGGTAGGTATTACTGTATTGGTAACTACTTATGACGAGGCCTTAACAAAAGGTCATGTCGGACTATATCACCTCTTAGAGGTAGTGCGTGAGCGGTTACTATCTGATAATCCAGTAGCACTTAAATATGAAATTAAGGAGAATACCGTTAATACAACAATTCCTGATGATCAACCATACCCTCAATGGGTTGGATATCTTGAATTTGAAGTGTACATTCCAGTTATTCGTAGAAATCTTAACAAGATATTTACGGATAATAAAGTAATTGAATAGGAGACAACGATGAACCCTGTTGTATATGTTGGGCCTTCGTTCCGCAGTAGCCGGTTAAATCAATTCATGGTATTTAGCGACGGTGCACCACTGCCGGAAGCGGAAGACCCTATTTTTATGCATTTATTCGTGCCTCTGGACGAACTCAACCAAGCAATGATTGATGTGAGAACACAAGGCACACAATTAAATGTATTCTATGTTAACGCATTGAAGAATTATAAAGGAGTGAAGTAAATGGCCTTTTATCATGGCGTCAAAACAAGTGAGCAAGCTACCTCTGTAATTGCTCCTGTCCAAACTACTGCCGGCCTTCCAATTGTGTTCGGTACTGCACCTGTACACCTTACAGAAGACCCTAGCGCAGTAATTAATAAGCCAATCATCTGTTATAGCTGGGAAGAAGCTGTTCAACAACTTGGCTATTCTGAAGATTGGACACATTTCACATTGTGTGAAGCAATGTACGCACAATTCAAATTGTATGGCGTAGCTCCAATCGTATTTGTTAACGTATTGGATCCTGCTAAACATAAGAAATCCACTACAACAACTGCTACATTGACAGAAAAGAAATGCATTGTAAAAGCTGCAGTATTGCTTAACACATTGCAAGTATCTAGTGGCGGTCAAACAGGTGTGGCCAACACAGATTACACGGCGGCATTTGATGACAAAAATCAATTAATCATCTCTGTTATCAAAGGTGGTAAGTTCGATTCCGCAAGTACATTGGACCTCACATACGATGAACTCGATGTAGAAAACTTCGATTATAAAAACGTAATCGGCGGTGTAGATAGTAATGAAAAAGCAACAGGCTTTGAATTGATTGATACAATCTATCATCATTTCGGTATTGTACCTGGTCTTATTGCTGCACCTGGATTCTCTCAACATCCTACAGTCGCTTCCGTGATGAAAGCAAAATCTCGTGTTATTAATAACTTGTTTGGTGCGACTACTTTGGTAGATATCGATACTACACAAGTTGTTAAATACACAGATGCTTACGAATGGAAGAAAGGTAATAGCTATACAGGTGAATCTGAAGTCGTATGTTGGCCGATGGTTCGCAATGGCGATTATATGTTCCATATGTCTACGCACATCATGGGCATTATTGGCAAATGTGATGCATCCAATAGTGATATTCCTACGTTATCCCCTTCCAATAAGTCTATGAATATCACAGGCTTGTGCTTAGCTAATGGTAAGGAAGTAATGCTTACGCATTCGCAAGCAAACTTATTGAACTCTCAAGGTATTATGACGGCCGTTAATATCAATGGTTGGGTATCTTGGGGTAACTATACAGGTGCATATCCTGGCACAACTGATGTTAAGGATACATTCATTTGTGTACGCCGGTTCAATGATTGGGATGACCAAACATTCATCTTAACCTATTGGCAAAAAGTGGATATGCCTATCTTGCCTCGTAATATCAAGACAATTCTTGATAGTGAAACAATCCGTCTTAACGGTCTTACTTCTCGTGGCTTTATCTTGGGCGGTCGTATTGAATTCAAAGAAGCAGAAAACCCTACAACAGATTTGTTGAATGGTATTATTCGCTTCCATAAATACCGTACACCTCCAATTCCAGCGCAAGAAATTGAAAGCATTTCTGAATACGATGTTTCTTATTTCAAAACGCTATTTCAAACAGTATAGAAAGGGGTAATTAATCATGGCATCTATCAATCAAGTGCCGGAAGTACTTAATGACTTCCGTGTATACGAAGAAGGCTCTGACAACTGTTTAGGTGTTGCCAAAGTGGAATTACCTAGTGAATCTGTAATGACTCAAACTGTAAAAGGTGTGGGCATTGCAGGTGAAGTAGAAGCGCCAGTTATTGGACACTACTCCTCTATGGAAACAAAACTTACTTGGAACACTCCAACAGAAACTACACACCGCCTTACAGGTGGTCGTGGCGTACGCTTAGAAGTACGTGGTGCTATCCAATGTTGGGATAGTGGCAAAGATAAATATGTAATCGTGCCTACACGTGCTGTTATTCGTGGCCGTGCTAAATCTAAAGAAAATGGCACATATGAATCTGGCAATACTATCGATGCAACGAACACAATCGAAACTACATACTTGAAACTCGAACAAGATGGCAAGGTAGTTCGTGAAATCGATAAATACGCCTATAAAGATTCTATTTCTGATGGCACCGACTTCCTTGGCGATGTTCGTGCTGCACTCGGTATTTAGTCTGTAGAAAGGACGATCACTAATGAGTAAACATAACACTATGAACGAAACACATGAACAAACAGGTATTGAATTAGTAAAAGCTGGTCATTCCTTACAATTTGAAGGCATCAGCGGGTACACATTAATTAAATGCGAAAAGTCCGCTAAGGGTGAAGATAAAACTATTACAGTTCCGGCATTATCCATGACGTATCAAGCACATGTAGCAGCTGCTGTATGCGGATGTAAAGTGGATGATATTTATAGTCTCCCGGCTGCCGATTTCACTAGAGTGTGCTTAGAGGTACAGAATTTTTTGCTCAATTCCGAAAAATAACAGACCTAGAACGGTATTTTACTGAGTGTGCAATTACGTGTAGTAAATACACTAGCACACCGATGGACTACTTCATTAGAGAGCTAGACGTGGATGAGTTCATAGTCCACGTTCGGCTCATTAGTGATAGTATCGAGCGCGAGAATAAAACAATGAAAGGGAGAAAATAATGGCCAATAAAGTCTTAGAAATGGCGATTGCCATTAAAGGTAAACTCGATGGCGGGTTATCTTCCTCCGTATCAAAAGCATCTCAGGAACTCAATAAATTATCTAATGTAATCAAAGATCAACAGGCGCAATATAGAAAACTACAAGCTATATCGCAAAAGACTGGTAATGTTAGCGATAGGAACGCAGCAATTGCAGCTGAGCAAAAGCTGAATTCTATGTTACAACGGCAAGCCCGGTTACGGTCTAATATCGCAAGTCAGACGGCGCATCAAAATGCAATCAGTAAAATGGGTGGTGCAAGTCCTTTAGCAGGTGCTGCATCAGCTGCGCAAGGTGCTAGTGCTGCGGTAAGTGGTATTACAGGAAAGCTTGCAAGTTTCGCTATGGTTGCCGCCGGTGGGTTTGGTATTGGTGCCATTATAGATAATGTAGTAAATGCTGGCGAAGCACTTTATCAATTGTCTAATAAATTACATATGACAACCGCTGAAACGGCACAATTTAAGAAGATTATGACATTAAGTGGTGTTGATGTAGAAGCGGCCGCAAAGTCTTTCGCTAAAATGGATAAGACTTTGGCTGGTGGCGGTAAAAGTGCTGAAGCTTTGCAAGGATATCTCAGTCAATTTGGTGTATCCTTAACCGATGCCAATGGCAAGTTATTGCCTATGAATCAACAGTTGGATGCAATGGCTAAAGGTTACCAAAATGCGGTAGCACAAGGCCGGGGACAAGAATTCATGCTTGAAACGCTAGGTGCAAAAGGCATGGAGCTTACTAAAGTATTTGAGAACTATGCAGATGCACAAGCGGCCGCATCACAAATCAAAGGCGTCGGAATAGATCCTAAATCACTCCATGAAATATGGCTACAAATGAACATCTTGAAAGCGGAAGCTACGCAAGTTGCATTAGGGTTGGCACAAGCCTTTATACCGATTGCTCAGCAAATATTACCGGCACTAATACCGGTATTGCAAGCTGTTGTAACCTTCATGAAGGATAATAAGGAAGCTATTGCCGCCGTAGTCACTAATGGATTGAAATTAGCCTTACTGTATGGTACGGCTACAAAACTAGCATCAGGTATTACTACAATTACCACGGCATTTAAAGGTGTAGAAACGGCAACGGGTGCATTTAAAGCAGCGGGTGCATTAATAGGTGGTCCATGGGTAATCGCCATCATGGCGATTATTGCGGTGATATACCTATTAGTAACTAATTGGGATACTATCTGTGCCACGTTAACATCTGTTTGGGATAGTGTATGTTCTGGATTGAGTTCAATATGGGATAGCGTATGTTTTGCTTTAAGTTCCGCATGGAGCGCCATTATATCCGGTATTATGGCTGTAATTAATGGGTTCTTATCATTAGGCCTTAGCGCATTTAATGCATTGAAAGCGGCAATAATTGCTTATGTAAATCTATGGTTAAACCTACCAACATATATTGGTATGGCCGTAGGATTCATAATAGGCATTATTTTGCGATTACCAGAGATAGCGGTACAAGTTGGTACTGCTGTTATATCTGCCGTCGTATCATTTGCCACAGAATGTTATAACTTCGCAGTTACTACATTTAGTGCTATGGTCGATGATATTTATAACTTCTTAATCAATTTACCTATGTATATGATCACTTTGGGCGCTGAATTCGTGGCGGCGGTTATTTCGTTTGCCTCTGAAGCATATGCTACGGCCACATCATGGATTAGTAGTTTGGTTAACGATGTTATTAATTTCATCATGAATTTACCTAGTGCATGTGCTGATGCGGGAGCCAGTTTCGTAGCTGCCGCAGGCCAATGGGCAAGTGATGCCTATAATGCGGTATTAGACTGGATTAAACAAATTCCTAGTGCTGTATCTAATGCAATTTCAGGCGCATGGGATAGCATTAAGGCTCAATTTAATGGTGGCTTTACTGTAGGTGTTCAAGCTGCAGGCGGTAATGCGTATGCTAATGGTGGTGTGATTACATCTCCGGAAGTCGCATTGATTGGTGAAGCTGGATATCCTGAAGTAATTGTACCTATTGATGGTAGTGATAATGCTATGAACCTATGGCAAACGGCCGGACGAATGTTAGGTGTGGGTGGTGCGCAGTCAGCTATAGTGCCTACTGTATCATTAGCACCTAGCGTACCTGTGACATCCTCATCTAGTAATAGTGGGGCGCCTGTACAGATTACATTTGCACCAGTTATTAATGCTGGTAATGGTTCAACTGATGATATTATGTCGGCATTGGACGCTAAAATGCGTGAATTTGAACAAATGATGCGTAGCTATACCGCCGGACAACGGAGGTTAAGTTATGACTAGTTATACAACAATACAAGGGGATATGTGGGATTTAATCGCTTATAAGGTGTATGGCAACGAACGATACATTAATCTATTGTTAGAAGCAAACCAAAAACATCGTAATACGGCGATATTTTCCGCTGGTGTTGTGTTAACATGCCCAGATGTTCCTGCTGATTCCTTGCCTGAATTCTTACCACCATGGAGGCGATAGTATATGAGCTTACAAAAGAGCCTAGCTAAGGTCCAGAAATGGAAGAAAGATTTAACGCCACAAACGAAGTTAGCACGGCGGGCATGGTGTACGATTGGTTACCAACATTGGGGGAGTAAGGAGTCAAAGGACATCACCGACGATATTAGTAAATACCTTCTTGATGTAACTTTCACAGATAACCTTTCAGGAACTGTAGATGACGTGGCTATCTCACTAGAAGATAGGGGCCGTCTATGGGTCGGCGATTGGTACCCTGTGAAAGGGTCATTACTAGAAGTGGCAATTAATACCGTAGCATGGGAGAAATTAGGGGATGAACAATTTACGTTGCCAATCGGCAAATTTGAAATTGATGAATTCGAGGGCAGTAGCCTTCCTGATGTAGTTAAAATCAAAGGTGTCGCTATTATCGGTAGTACTGACTTGCGGGAGAAAAAGAAAGACAAATCGTGGAAAACTACAACGCTTAAAGCGATTGCTACCGAGAAAGCAAAAGATAATAAATTAAAGCTAGTATGGGATGCGGATTTTGACCCACCGTTAAAAGATGCATCACAAAGTGCTGAATCAGACCTCGCATTCTTGCAGAAACTATGCAATGATGCGGGGTTTTCTCTTAAGGTATCCACTGAACAGTTGATTATATTCGATGATTACAAATACGAAAACGTGAAGCCTAAAGTTATAATTCGTAGACCAGGTGGCCAATATCAACCTGTACAGACGAAGGAAGGCGAGCAACCGCCTTTGATTATTACTAGAGCCTTATCTTATTCGTACAAGAGTAAAACTCGTGAAGTATATCGAGCATGCCATGTGAAATATACAGATAAGGATAAGAAATCCGTTATCGAGGATACATTCGAAGATCCTGACCGTAAGGGTCACACGTACCTTGCTGTATTAGAGGTTAATGAACAGGTTAAAGATAAGGCTGAGGCAAAGAGATTGGCTAAAAAGAAGCTAAGAGAAGCCAATAAAGAAGCCGATACAATGTCTTTTAGTTTTCCTGGCAATCCTCTTATTATGGCATCGGTTACGGTTAATCTCGAAGGATTTGGGGTGTTCGATGGTAATTATTTAATTACTAAAGCAACGCATACATTAGGGGCCAATTATTCAACGTCGATTGATGTAAGGAGGTGTTTAAATGGCTACTGACATATTATCCACATTAGTGGATATGATATTTATTGGAAATGTTTCAAGTACAATTCCTGAAGAAGGTAAAGCCGTTGTTACACGCCTAGATAGAGAAGGTGTTGTAACGGCGCCATTATCTGTCATTAATCGAGGTGCAGCACATGATAAGGACTATTGGATGCCGGCTATTGATGACCAGGTATTGTGCATTATGTTGCCTAATCGGTCCGGACGTGGGTTTTCCGATGGATTCATTATTGGCACATTCTTTAGTAGTGCGGATCCGACTCCAGGCGGTGCGGATAATGGTAAACGTGTACTTACTGTTCCTGGAGATATGACTCTTAATGTTGGAGGTACTTTATCAATTAATTCAAGCGGTGGGGATGTAGTGGTCAATGGTATTTCCTTAGTTCATCATGTGCATGGCGGTGTAGTGTCTGGTGGTTCTACAACATCAGGACCAGAATAGGAGGTATAGATGTATATCGGTTATTTGGCGGATATAGTATTTTATACCGCATTAGATAATGTTCTTACTGTATCGGATGTAACGCGTTCAGGTAGTGCTCGATGGGAAAAGCACAATTTGATGTTAGAAAAGCCTGTCAAACAATTTAGCGGACCTGATGTGGAACAAATTACATGTAAGATTCTTATTTCTGCATCACTTGGACAATCTCCAGATAGTACTGTTAAGAAATTGCGAAATTATCGCGATACGGGGGCTGTATTACCGTTTATTATCGGTGGTAAACCTGTTAGTCAAAACTACTTTGTCATCATGTCTATGAGCGAGGATAGCTTATTCACGGATGCATACGGTAAGACTCAATCTATTGAGGTTTCTCTAACTCTTGAGGAATATTCGGATAATAATACAGTAGAAGAAAAGTCCATGCTAAATCAATATGGTCAGAAGTTCAATAAAGTTAATACGATATTGAGGAGGTTCTAGCCATGTCAGCAACGTATGAAATTAAACCAGTAACTGACAATAGGATATCGCTAGCACCTGAAAGTGAAGTCGCTGAGATTTTGCAGAATGTGCAAACGATTATTTCTACTGTTCGTGGTAGCGTGCCACTAGATAGGGAGTTTGGTATTGATGGTCGCATTATTGATATGCCTATCCATCAGGCGCAAGCTCATCTATCTAACGACATATTCCAACAAATTAAACGGTATGAACCACGTGCCAAAATTAGTGATATATCATTTACCGCCACACAAAATGGGGCGTTGATTCCGAAAGTGATGGTGACTGTATGAGATTATCTGATTTACCTAATGTTGAGTTTTTTAACACAGATAAAGAACACGTTCAACAGAAGGTATTTGATATTTACACAACAATAACAGGGCGAACCTTGGGAGAGGGCGATCCTGTTACTTTATTTTTAAATGTAATTTCGGAAATTATTATCCGATTATTGAACGATGCAAATTATGCAGCTAAACAAAATCTATTAGCCTATGCAGAAGGCGATAACTTGGACCATGTTGGAGCTGTTCCTGCTGCTGTTGAGCGATTAAAGGCAACGAAAGCGACTACAACAATTCAAGCAACATTGTCAGCAGTGCGCACGAACTCTGTCATTATTCCAAAGTGGACTAGAATATCAACTGGAAGTGGCGAATATTTTGCTACTGTTGAGGATTTGGTTATTCTACCAGGTCAACTTAATGGATCCGTAAAAGCAGAAGCACAAATTGCCGGGGCGCGAGGCAATGGGTTTAAGCCGGGCGAGATAAGTACAATTATTGATCCTATAGCTTATGTGGATACGATGCGTAATATAACTCTATCTGAAGGTGGTTCTGATACAGAGGACGACGAATCGTATCGCGAACGTATTCATGAGGCTCCAGAATCGTTCTCTGTGGCAGGCCCTGAAGGGGCGTATGAGTATTTTACAAAGTCCGCGTCGCACCTTGTGGCAGATGTAGGCGTATCTTCTCCACGTCCAGGTGAGGTTAATATTTATCCCTTATTAGCAGGAGGAGGACTTCCTGGGCAAGAATTGCTCACGACTATTACGGATTATTTATCTGATAAGAAACGTAGGCCTCTGACTGATAAGCTAACTGTATTAGCACCTACTACTACGCAATATAACATCGACGCTAAGTATTACATTGAAAAAGGCGCCGATGCAACGGTGGTAAAAGCTAAGGCAGATAAAGCAGTTAATGACTATGTTATATGGCAAAAGTCAAAATTGGGCCGTGATATAGTACCCAGTCGATTGGTTCAAATGCTCATGGATGTATCCGGAATTAAACGCGTTGAAGTAACGGCACCTATATTTACCCCGATTGCAGAACAAAGCGGCGTGGCAGTAGCCAATACAATCGCTGTAGCGCTCGCAGGAAGTGAGGAAGAATGATACTTGATAGCAAGTATACTAGTGCGGAGCATCTTCCGTCCTCAATCGATAGGGAACCAGTTAAGTCCCTTGCTAAAACGTGGGATGATATGCTGGCCGAATTTATGAATACGAATACTCTGCTATTATGGTCGTCTATTGATACTGAACCAGAGAGTGTAATTGATCATTTAGCGTATCAATTACACGTGGATGACTATGATAGTGGGTTACCGATAGAGACTAAACGTGAAATGGTGAAGAACTCAATTGATATTCACCGCCATAAGGGCACGCCGTATGCTGTTGAAAAGGCCGTACAGACTATATATTCTGATTCAAAAATCGAAGAATGGTTCGAATATGGCGGAAAACCGTACTATTTTAAGGTTACGCTAATCACGGCACCGTTAAGAGGTAAAGCAGATATAGCTAAGCTTGTACGCGCTATTAATGCTGCTAAAAATGTACGGTCCTGGTTAGATGGTGTTGAATTTATTCGCAAAATAAAAGAAAATTTGTACTTTACAGGTTGGTGCGAAGTATCTAAAAAAGTAAACATCAGATGCGATTTTACCAGAGCATGGCATATAAATTTAAATGCGCATATGACGTCTTATGCGATTGAGAATAAAAAAACAAAGATTAATGTAATACTCGATAATAGTATTAGATAGGAGGAATATATGGCAGAATGGTCAAATGCAATTATGACTGATGTCGGTAATGCACTTCAAGCAAAAGTAAATGCAGGGCAAACCAAATTAACCTTTACTAAAATAAAGGTGGGGAGTGGTGTTAATGCAACAAATCCATTAGCGCTAACAGATGTAATCTCCTCTAAATGGGAGACTACTAATATTATTGTTAAACGTGAAGGAAAGATAGTAAGTGTTGATACATTTATTACAAATAGCGGCATAACAGAAGCCTTTCGAATGTCGGAAATTGGGCTATTTGCAAATGATCCCGATAAAGGCGAAATACTATATGCATACTTAACGGATCCAGAACCTGATAGAATGCCGGCAGAAGGGGGTGCAGTTGTTGTATCTCAAGAGCTAACTATCAGAATGATGTTTAGTAACACTGGCAATGTATCACTCACAGTTAATATGGGGGCGCTAGTTAATCAGGAACAACTTAAAGAGCATAACTCATCTACTTCATCTCACTCTCCTATAACAGACCAAATCAAAGCAATCCTTGGAAGTGCAAATTGGAAAGACACTCCTGCTAGTACACTTGTTACAATTAAAAATTTGTTGGGGCAAGGTGCTATCGTGACATCCAAACTCGATGCTAATGCAGGATTTGTTAAGTTCGCTAATGGTTTCACTATCCAGTGGGGAATAGGCGGCCAAGATAATGTAGCTAAGACAGAGGTACGATTCCCTATCAAATTTACAACTTTATTCATGGCGAACGCTATTGACGCGTACTGGTCGGGCTCAGATACCCCTAGGTATTTTGCCAACTCCGTGACTGAGAGCGACACCACTAAGGCCGTATTTTCGGCAAGTGATAGATATGCTGCTTCTTATTACTGGTTCGCTCTAGGGAAAATTTAATTACCTATAATCAGAAACATAATCTGGTCACCAACACCTTGCTGCCCTCTATAATCACTATCCTTGTACGTCAACTGATTTCTAGATGTCGATAAAATGATTTCAGAAAATGAATAATCACCGTTATATCTTGTTGCAGAAACGGCGATAGTTTTATTACTGAACTCTATCGGATATCGCACAGTCCATGGCTTTGGTTGATTATTAGCATTAAATAATACCCACTGGGTATTAAGATAATCCGACGGCTATCCACACAAAACTTCCAGTATCTGCTCTGTTAGTTAAGAATCTGATTGCGGTTCTATTAGATTGAGAAAATCCACTGTTCCACGAAATAAAGCATTCCGATCCAGAAGTCGCAACACTGACAGAGTCGTCGGTGGCTAAGGATACCAGAACAGTACTGTTAATCGGTAGCGGAATATCTTTGTAGTACCTATTGGAATCAAACCAGGATATTCCCCACTGGGGAGTTACTTTAATAATTCTATTGTTTTACGTAATTCCCGAATGGTTTTGTGAGTGTATACCTTGGTAGTGATATCGCCTTGTTTATGACCTAACAATGCGCGTAACGTGTTAGGCGGCGCAATCGCATCGAGTAGACTTGCAAATGTGTGCCGGGTATCGTGGATAGTATGCTTGCAGTTAAGTTGTTTCATAATATCATGGAAATGCTTGCGAAATGATGTGTAGCTGATAGTGAATAGATAATTGTCTGTATCGTTGTATAATTGCTCAATTAATGGCATGATGCGGTGATGGATGGGAATAATACGCCCTTCACCAGCTTTTGTTTTAGCGTGTCTCACAATAAGGTATAATGATCGTCTATTGATATCTTGCCTACGTAAGTTAAGTAGCTCGCCGATACGGAGCCCGGTGTAGAGCAACATTAAAATCATTTGGGAATAAGAATTATCTATCGCCCATAATTTGTTGATTTGTTGGCGAGTGAATACTCTTCTTTTAATCATTGGTATATTGGGCCCTAGATTTAAGTGTGAGGCGTAATTAGTGATAGGGTAATCTTGGATGATTGCGTAATTAAATAATTGATTAAGTAACGTGCGGACTTTCTTACATGATGAGTAAGAAAGTCCTTTTACGTGCATGGAATTAATCACATTTTGAAGGTGCTGAAAATGAATATCCGTGATAGGCATATCCGCTATGTTGGATATGTGTTTAAAAGCAATATGGTAAGACTTAACGACACTCTTAGTAATAGCTTGTGAGTGAATAGGCAACCACTCGTTAAATAGTTGCCTTAATGTAATGGTATTGCGTTGTCTACGTTTTAGTATAACGGCGTAACGGCGCATAATTTCACCTCCGAAAGGATGCTACTATGAATCAATATGTATTTATTTTAAATGACAAAGGGGAGCGTATTACATCCCTGTGTGATAACACGTTGAGCCGTGATGATATTATGGCGCAAGCTGAACACGATTATCCAAATGCACAATATGTGTATTCTGCAGATGGTGACAGTATGCTAGATGAATTTATGAGCGGTAAATTGTATGTAAACGGAAAATTTATTGAGCCTGATCCGTATGTTCCTACAAAGGAAGATAAGATTAACGCTATAAAAGCTGAATATGAACCCCGCTTCAAAACGCTAGAAGAAGCGCAACGTAGATTGCTACTTATGGGAAAACCTACTAATGCAATTAGCACTCAATATATCAAGTTGAATAACGAAATGGTCGCACGAATTAAGGAGGTGCAATAATATGCCTAAATATATCGGTGATAGCAAAGTTCCTGTTATGGAATTCTGTGAGTACTGCTGGGAAGTACTCAACGATGACGGTACATGTCCAACAGAAGGATGCGTGCACAATGATTTAATGGCTTTAGATGAAGAATCATAAGGGCATGGGGGAGTGAATGGATATTCTTAATGATATTTTAATCATGCTCATCAGTGGTATATCGCATGAACATATAGTCAGTATGGGGGTAGTGATTATTTTAACCACTACATTGTTATTTGTGGACACAATACAGCGGATTGCTGCAGAAGTGTTGCGGTATAACAAAGATAATCACAGGCCTAATAATCCTATTACACTACTAACAACATTGACCTGGTATGGATGGGGAAAAGGTAGGTATATCGATGAAACTACCGGTGAACGGCGTAGATATTTAATGAGTGAGCGCCTTAGAGGTGATCTATTAAAGAAACTATGCATACAATATCCGGCATGGATGATACTATCCATTGTATTTATTTCATTACCTGATATCCAAATACCAAACACCAATCTATTCTTAGACCATATATTCTCTTATGCATTTATGCTGATACCATTCTTCGCTGAGTGTTGGTCTATTATTGAAAACCTACGTGAAATGGTTGAAGATGACCTAATCGATATAGGAAAAATATTTCAATATACGATTGAAATCATAAAGGCATGGAGGGGTAATGGATAAGCTAGCGATTATTAACCGCATTAAGCGGTCATATAAGTCCATTCGAATAGCTGGCATACGGCCAACAGGTGTATTAGCAACGAGGGCATTGGTCCTCGTCATGCTAGTACCGATGATATTAGTCGTTGCCCAGTATGTGCTATCGACGATTAAGGGGTATGTATCCCCTGAAGCGAATCAGCTTATCGATAAGGGTATTCTTATAATTGACCATATATTCGTACCATCAGTGCTTATGACCATTGTTGGATTGTGTGGCATGTTCATCGATAAGAACCATAACGGGATTCCAGATAAGCTTGAGGAACCAAATACATTGCCTATGAACAGACCTGGCATACAACAATTAGAGGATGATATTAACCATGACGAGAGGGGGAAATAAATGTTTAGACAAATTACAATGGACGAGTTAAAAGACCTAGCGCTAGATGCCTATGGCCAAATTGAAAAGGCGTACTATCATTGGACAGGGGTAAAAGGTGGTAAGCACTTCATAGATTACCATATCAACATCGACCGAGCAGGTACAATGTGGACCGATATAGAGGCCTTAACCGATTATAAGGAACACACCTATATGCGCAATAGTAACGCTGTAGGCATTGCCATTGAAGCGTGTTGGGATGCAGTCAGTGAAAATAACCTAGGTAGTGAACCACCAACAAAAGAACAGTTGGCCACTATGACACAAATTATGGCGGTGCTTACTATTAATGCAGGTGTGCCACTTGACCTACAACATCAGATGACGCACGCCGAAGCAGCAGATAATCGGGACGGCTTGGACCTCTATTATTTAGATCAGACGGGCTATCCAAATAATACGTACGGCCCAGACTCCAACGTTGACCGATGGGACCTCTTGGTGTGCCATGAGGGCGACGAACGATGGAGTGGTGGTGACTGGTTACGTGGCACCGCTCGATGGTGGGGTGCTCAGTGGGGTAGTACAATTTAGGAAGGAGTTACCATGTATGAAACTATCAAGAACAAAGTTATATCTGTGTTTACTCTTAAGCGTGTTATTTGTGGTGTGCTTAGCATTATTTCCATCTATTTCGCATGCAGCCTCATCGGATGGTACCTCGACACAAGAGCCGACTATCAGCGTACCCGTGAGCAGTTGGAACGAACTCAAAGGGCGCTTGATGAAAGCAGAAAGCTCAATCAACAACTCCGAGAAAGCATTGCAGCAAGCCAACAGCTTAACCGCGACGCAGGGAACAGCATTAACAGAATTGAAGATTATCAACGAAGAACGGACGAAGGAATTGAACGCGCTCAAAGCAATCAACGAGAAACAGGGGCAAGAATTAACGAAAGCCTCCAATCTCTTGACAACGCAAGAAGCGAAATTGAACGAAGCCTCGACCTCATTAGAAGAATTGACAGAACAAATCAAACGCAACAAACGAACCGAACAGCGCCTTAAACGGCAACGTGACACATGGGCCGTGGTAAGCGGTGTATTTGGATTGGCAGGTGCAATTCGTCGATGACTGAGAGGTGATCCATACATCTCCTGAGCATGAGCAGGTGGACTCATGGATTGACTATATAAAAGACCTTACCAGGATATAACTTGGTAAGGCCTTTTTTTTATATTTAATTTATTGCATACAATCTAAAAATATGGTGTAATTAGGGTAATAATAGGAGGTGGGAGTAATGCTGAAAATTCTTAATTGTAATCCACATTTTATGAGGGACCCAGTGCCCGTGTCGAACTATGCTGAAGCGTGGGACGTAATATGTTCCATGCAAAGGGAATTAGGTCAAGGGATACTTGCTGTTGACAGAGAGGCTTGGGAAGTTTTGGGATTAGCTGAGCATTTCCCTGAATTTGTTTGGAAAGAAAATGTAAAGGCGGTATACATTAATAGCGATAAATCGTTACTGATTCCTGCCCCAAGGAGATATTGTAGATCTAATGTTTTGAAGCTTATCAAATTCTTTGGACTCCACTATTCTATCCGAGAAATATAAATGTATATATGACATCATTTTGACATCATATTATATAAAAATATAGTGAAATATAAATAGATACGCTAGTAATCGAGCTAGATAATTGCTGTATTTATAAGTTTTGTGTGTGAACTTTAAATGCCACGCCATCTTGAGGGGGTGGTGAGCTAACGCTCGTGCGGGTTCAAGTCCCGCCAACCGCACCATTTCAATTTACTGTTTAACAGATTGTAACGCATTATAACAAACTATAACGCAAGCAGTAATTATATAACAATTTAGAAAAGGAACAATAACAAATCGTAATCCATTGTAACGATAATTTGCCCCTTTTTTGCCCCTCTAAATTAGAAATATTTGCCCCTTTTATATGAGGGGTGAAAAAAGCCACTGCACATGTGATAGGGCCCCCTTTACTGGACAACCAGTAAAGGGGGTATTTTCATGAGATATAGTTATGAATTTAAAAGAAAAGCAATAGAATTATTTAATCAAGGTGAATGGACAGAGACACCAACTGGAGTATTGACTCATACTTTTCATGATCAAATAAGAAAATGGGCTAAACAAGAAATGTTTAATGGTCCAGAAATCATAAGCATCGTACAGATAATCAATGTTGGTCTACAGAGAAGAAATATGAGTTAGTATGCCAAGTTCTTTCTAGGCAAGCTATAAGATCCGTAGCCATTGTAGCTGGTATTAATTTTGGACAACCGTATCAATGGGTTCATAAATACAAACCTTTGGATACAATGGTCTTATTAATAAACCTAAAGAACGGCCACCAAAGGATTGCAAAATGAAAGTACCAAAGAAACTCTTACCTTGAAAACTCAATAAGAGTGAATACGAAGAACTAATTCGTTTACGTGCTGAAATTGCTTATATTAAAGCTGAAAATGAAGTCATAAAAAAGAGATTGCCTTGAGAGGAGAAAAAGAGGCGGTGGAAAGGTAGAATATTAACGCCGATTCTATTAAACAAAACTGCAAAGGGCGTGAAAAAGGATTTTTAGAAGGTGAGTATAGAAAATCAGGGAAAATGTGGTTAGTTACACGGCAAGGTACGAAACGATTATATGGTAGATTAGAAGAATGATAAATGGTTCTAAGGTATTGACTTTAAGTGATATAATTAATTATAAAGTGTTGTAGTAAATTATGGGTGAATGAGATATGGATACAGTAGGATATCATGGAACAAGTGAAGATTCAGCACAATCCATTTTGTCATCGCGAAATATGTACCCATCTAATGGTTTAGATGAATGGTTGGGAAGAGGATATTATTTTTTTGTTGATCCAGATGATGCTAAATGGTGGTGTACACAAAGAAAATATGATGTTCCAGCAATAATTATTGGCACTTTTGAATTTTCTAATAAAGTAATAGATTTAGTTGCTAGTTCTAGAGATCAACGTTCATTTGCTGAATATTGTAAAAAGGTTAAAAATAAAACAAATCGATTGCCAGACCGAACGATAAGATCTAATTATATGCAGTTAGCAATTAGTAAACTTCTTGAAGATGCAAAGCGACGTGATATTAAAATTGATGCTATTAGGGCAGGTTTTCCCGCAAATAGATCGTTTTGGTTTAGGAAAACAAAAGATTTGGAAAAGTTTCCTTGTATGATTCAGCAAGTTCAAATCTGTGTGTTTAATCATGATGTTATTACATCTTTAGAACGGTATGAGGAGGCTATAATATGAGTAGAGACTTTTGGGATTTAATGCTCGATGCATTAGAACAAACTACTGATGAAGAATGGGCTCAATTCGTGGAAAAGTTTGATAGTGAACAGCCAGAGGTTTATAAAGAAATACCTTTGTTGTCTAAAGGATATAAACTAGATTTGGAGAGAGAATCCGATGGTTTAACCCGTGATTTTACGTTGGCAGCGTAGGTGAATAATATGAAGAGAAATATAAATATAAATAAAGACGCTCAAAGTACTCTAACGTTAAAATCAATATGCATAGATAATTTTAATTTTAATCGATTAGGAATTCAACATGGTGAAGCGGAGCTAAATGTTAAATTTTTAGCTAAGGATTTATATAATCAAGAAAAAGAAGAACTTACAATAAATTTGGTTGCTATTTTAAAATGCGATGGAATGTTTGATTTAAATGTTGAGGTTGTAGGTGTTTTTGGTGTTTCAGAAGAAGACATTAAACAGTTAAAACCAAATGCCGTAGCAATTATGTTTCCATTTTTGAGAAGTCAAATATCATTATTGACTACACAGCCTGATATGATACCAGTTGTTTTACCAGCAATAAATATTAATAAGTTGTTAAAAACAGAATAGTTGAATCTCTAGTTCATTTCTTGTTTTGTGAACTAGGGATTTATTTTTCTTGGTATGAGGTGTTGCCCCCATTTTGCCCCTCAAAATAATGCTTGGGTCAAAGAATATTTGTATATACTGACTTGAACCGATATAATCCATTAATCCGCACCAAATATAAGGACCTACAGTTTTCTGTAGGTCCTTTTTTTATACCTGTATTGGCATACTTTCATATTATGTGTACAATCATAGTAATTAGTAATATACATTTATGTGTGTAGTTTTCAGTATGAGAGAAGATTATGGTTTTTAATTATGGTGAGACGTTGCGTATTCGAAGGGATCTATATACGATTTTAGGCAAGATACGCTATATTGACACTCATGGAAAAATTGGGTATGAGTATAAGTTAGTTAAACATAAGAATAATGCAGAGTTTTGGCTCAGTTGGGATAAGAAGCGAGATGCGTACCAGTTTTCCAAGTTGTGTGGAAAAGCACTACCAGCCGATATGAAACTCGTAGATAGCGGTTATGAGATGGTAACGGGCACTTGGGGTGAGGTAGACGTAGGTACTACTGATACTGCTAAATATAAAGAGTATGAAAATGCTGATGGTACTGCTACGTTTTCTGTTCAAGAGTGGGCTTTTGAAACGGAATATTCAAAAGGCTTTTACATTAATAAAGAATACGTATCTGTCGAAAAGGATTCAGAGGTAACCGAGTCTATTCTAGATAAAATGGATACGATTAAGAAGCTAAAGTTCATAGGACCAATCGGTTGGATTTTGGGGAACTTACTACTTTATATGCCAATCTTTGATATAAAAATATTGAATGATGTACGGGATGTACTTACCTGGCCTTATATAGTAGCTGGGAGTATAGTCCTTGGTATTATTGTGATATCTGTCCTTATTATTAGAAGAATTATCCGTTGATGTAATTACATCGATTATCATTGTTGATGATAGGGCTGTCCACTGATCTATAAGCTCATCATAGGTGCTATTAATTCCTATATTTTGGGCGATACAGTTTGGTAATACTCTATTATTATTGATTAATATATAGAAGCGACAAAAATGGCGTTAATACGCCGTTTTTTATAGAAGGAATATATGAAAAAGAAAAATATATCATTAACGATACTTTCGCTAGCGATTTCAGTTCAACTTGGTTCTGCTGCAAACCTACAAGAACCAGTTAAAAATATAAATGTAGGTATTGTAAGTGATATAAATTCAACAGAAAATTTAAAATTAGAGCGGATTGAGGTGATTCCTGGTGCTATCAGAAATATAGTAAAAGATAGTGCAGGAAATCCAAGGAAACTTTCAATTGAAGAACTGGTGTTATTAAATGTGCAAGAACAGGAGCATTCTGCTCAGCGACTAAAAGTATCACAAAAAGCAGATTTTGGAAATCAGTATAAGACATTTGATCCTCTTTACAATGATAAGGATGAAAAGTCGCTCAAACAAATTAAAAACTATAATAATGAAAAAACACGTAGTCAAGGCTATTTCATCGGAGGTCGAGATAAACCATTACGTGTCGTAAGTCCATATATGAAAAAGAATGGTCAGGGGGAAGTTAAATTAACAAATTTAGTTGATACACTCAATTATCGGACACGTTCGGAGAAAAAAGTAGCAGATGAAAAGAAACTTCGAGAATATTTAGATAAAAATAAAGGTAAAGGGCACAATTTATATACGGCTAGATCAAAAGCTGAGATTAAAGATTTCTTAGAAAGTTTCCTTAAACCCATAGAGTTAATTGAGTATCCTATCAACGATCCTAAGAATTATAAAGTGATTTCTACAATTCCTGGTTTTCCTAAAAGAATACCAAGTTTTGCTAAGAATATTCATATGCATAGTAATCCAGGATTTTTGCAAGGCGGTTCACATATACAACTTGCATTTGGCGGTACGTCTGAGCAATTAAAGTCATATATTGATGAAGCACGTATAAATTCCAAATTAGTTATTTCCAAATCTGATTTAGAAAATGTATATGTAAAACAATATGTTGATTCGGATATGACTCATGCAGATACTTTAGCACAATTGTTGCCTAAATCCATGGTGCTTGTTGAAAGTACAACGGTTCCTATGGGGAAATTTATTCAAAATAGATTGGATAATCCTATTGATAAAACTGTTGATGAATTATATGAGTTAGAAAATCAAATTTTGAGTGAATTTAATAAGGTTAAGATTGATGGTGAAGATCGTGATGCAAAGTTTAAACGGTATGTCGAGACTCGTAAGCGTATAGAAGCTGAGCGAGATAAATTAAAACCTAAACAAATAAACCAAACTAGTTTATCTAAGGATAAATCATATCCAACTTATACGGAAACTGAGAATCGAAGACTTCAGAAACAATATTTACATAGATTATCCTTTAACGAAGACTCTGTAGAAATACCTGATGAGTATGTGATTTATCTATTTGATTTTGGTGGAAGTTGGAATCATCCATATGCATTGGGAGCTGCAGTTAGCCCTAATAAAGATTATATAATTTATTTTTGTCAACAAGGTTGATAATATAAAAGGTAGATAAAAATTTTAGATTTTTATATAGGAGGTGTGATAGCTATGAAATATTTACGCCGTGAACTTAATCAAGTAGAAAAAGAATATGTAAAACAATTTGGTGAAGATTCTTTAAATCGTGTCATCCTTCATGATCCTGATACAAAGGATAAACAAGATGTGCAAGATACTATTGATATTCTAAAAGAAGCAATTGCAAAAAATAAACCTCTAGAACAGGTTCCAGAGGATATGTGGAAGCTTATTGAGTTTTAATGTATATGACTAACTATATGAGATGTATAGCCAGTTTTTTAATATAATTATTTGATGGAGACTCGAATGAATATAAAAAGAATTGTACTAGTTGCGACCGCATTGTTTGCTAATATAGGAATCATAAATGCTGAGCAGATATCCATTCCATCTGTATCAACGCCATTAGGCGCAAAAACTACTCAACTTGATAGAGTACAACCTCAAGAAGTTATGCCTTATTTGGAAAGTAAAGTTACGGGTGAAACAGAATTATCTTATGCTGTTATGTCTGTTGCTAAAAAAACATTTAATGAACAAATGTTGCTAAATCGAGAGGTAGAATCACGTATGCACGCTCATATTGAGGAACATAATAGAACAATAAGAAGTGTGCCGCAACGAGACCTTATTAAAAATCCTTATACACGAGAAGAAATTGAAAAACAAATTGTAAAGGCCATTAATTTTAGAGAAAGCAGTAAGTACCCTGTTAATGACAAGGAATATTACAATCATATAGATATAAATAAAGTAAATGATTTGTCTGGTTTTCCAAAGAAAATACCTTCTTTTGCTAAGCAGGTTGATATTCATTTAAAGCCGCCTAAGGCGATTGAAGATGGTCGGTATATTCAAGTTTCTTTTACGGGTAAACCATCAGAACTAAAGCCCTATATTCAAGATGCAGAAAATCATGCTAAGGTTATTATTACTAAGGGTGAGGCTGAACGTGTTTCTATTAAACCGTACGAAGATGTTAAGATGAATTATAGAAAATACTTGTCTACTATATTGCCAGAAGAATGGATTGAAGTAACTAATATATTCAATAATATGTATCAATATAAAATGGCGCTAAGCAATGAGAATATTAAGCGAAAGGTTGATCGTGAGCTCTCTAACCAAATGAATAATCAAATGGTTTTGGACTTAGAGCAAGATATTAGTAAATTAAGTTCTGATAAAGTGTTGTCCAATGATGAAAATAAGACTTTACAGAAAAAATATTTAGGTTACTATTCGTATAAAGAAGTAAAGCGACCATTTAACGCAGAGTACACATTCTACATCTTTAAATTTGATTATTCATATAATATGTTTACTGTTGCAGGCATGGCCGTTAATCCAGAGCAAACTAGAGTCATTTATTTTCTTAATACAGTAGAGTAAAAATAAAAAGGCACATTGTTTTATGCGCAGACCATCTATAAATGAATTGTTTAAGATGGTAGTTAAAAACGATGTGCCTTTATTTTATAGCTTGTAGAGTTCAGGTTTGCGATCTCTAAAAATATTGATTTTATTGCGAATATCCTCTACTACGGTGAGGTCGATATCTACAGATGAGATGCCCTCCCTAGTGTCCATTTCGAGTAGATTGGTGCCCCATGGATCATATACAGCGGAGTGACCAGTGCTTTGAACTCGACCTACTGTACCACAGCCGTTGACAGCACATAAGAAGAGTTGGTTTTCAATGGCGCGCACTTCGTTTAATACTTGCCAGTGGCGTAAACGCATAGTAGGCCATTGAGCAGGTACAAATAATAACTCTGTATTTGATAATGCAGCCATTCTTACGAGCTCAGGAAAGCGGATATCGTAACAGATGACGGTGCTACAAGGGATTCCATCTAGTTCAAAATGCGTAGTATGGGTACCGCTAGCAAAATAGGTATCCTCTTTAGCAGGGCTAAATCCGTGCATTTTAGAATATTCTCCTACGAGCGTACCTTCACGGTTGTAAGCATAGGAGGTATTAAATACTAAATCCTCTTTTGCTACGGCTACAGAACCGCCCACAATGTTCACATTGTGTTCTTTTGCGAATGTACTTAATAAAGCTTTTGTTCTTTCTCCGTTTCTGTCAGAAATATTGATTAAATCCTTAGATGGATGAAATCCTGTATTCCATGTTTCGGGCAAGACGATAATGTCAGGACTTTCTGATAGGGCTTGTGAAAGTAATTCTTGGACGCGTGCATAATTGTATTCCACTTCGTTTACATGGACGTCCATTTGTATAAGGCTTAAGCGTTTTTTCATAAGAAATCCTTTGTCTATTGGATAAGCATGATTTTAGAAATATGTATTATAATTAGAATATTAAAGCATTATTGAGTGTATTACAATATAAGAGTCGATAAAGCTAGTTTAATTTTTTACAATCTTTTGATAATAATAGTTTGCATACTATTTATGGAGATATAGGTTATTACTTTAGATAATGTTAGATCTTTTGGTGAAAATATGGAAATAATAGATGTTATAAATGCGCGAACTAGCGTACGTCGGTATAAAAAATCTTCTTCGGTTGGAGAAGACATAATTCAAAATTTGGTAGCCCTCGGAATGCGAGCTCCATCCCCTAAAAATCGTCAGCCCTGGCAGGTTATTCATGTGACGGCAGTGGAGAAAGAACATTTGGTGAATTTAGGCTTTCAGGTGTTAGAGCAATATAAAGAACATAAGGAACATTTTGGTAGTTTAGAGATTAGTCTTAAGGCTATGCAAACTGCTAGTGACTTGCTATTTGTGTTTAATCCTTATGATCACTTGCCTGACTATACTCGCGTGTGGGAGAAAAGTGACTTACAAGCTATTGGCGCTTTTATAGAACATATTTTATTGGGGGCAAAAGCAATTGGGTTAGGTACACTGTGGATGAATGATGTGTATTTTATGCAAAGTGAAAGTAAAGCCTTTTTAAATATTCCTCACGATGTACAGGCAATCATTGCTATAGGTATTCCAGATGAAACTATGTATCCTAGACCTCGAAAATCGATTGATGAAGTACTAATAAAGCGTTAATTTTTACTATTCTTCATGGAAATGTTATAATATTCTGTATATAATTGTGTTCTAATAGAGGAGGACCTATGAAACGGATTCCGTTGGTAACACTGTTAGTTTTGGTATTGGCAATGGTTGTGGCAGGTTGTGGCGTGCTTTCACAAAAAACAGAACCTACTAGTTCAGTACCGCCTGTAAAAGAAGTTAAGATGGTACATCCATCGGGCATTCCTGTCCTTATGTATCATAAAGTCGGCGACGACAAAGATAATGATGCGGTTATTCGGGAGGATTTATTCAGAGAACAAATGAAGTTCCTCAAGGATAACGGCTACAATCCATTGACGATGGAACAATTGTATGAATATGTTGTAAATGGTGCTGCAGTGCCTGAAAAACCAGTTGTTTTGACCTTTGATGATGGTTATGCAGATACATATTCTATCGTATATCCAATTATGAAAGAATATGGATTCCCTGCAACTGTTTTTATCAATCCTGGCGATATTGGGACTCGTTTAACTTGGGATCAAGTGCGTGAAATGCATAAAAATGGTATCACTATTTCCAATCATGGTTTCCAACATATAGAAATGGGTCAATTGTCTGAAGCGAAACAAATTGAAAATATCACAAAGGCCCAAGAGGCACTTGCTAAAGAAGTAGGCATTAAGGATAATCCTTGGTTCTGCTATCCATATGGAGATAAAAATGAATTCACCGATTCGGCATCTAAGAAAGCTGGTATCAAGATGGGCATGGCTATGAAGTCTGGCTGGGCTCATACGGGTGATAATCCATATAATATTTTGCGTGTTTGGGTAGGTAATGCGGTAGATATCAAGCATTTTGAAGAGCGCATTAGCACTGAACATTTCACTGATTTATAAGGAGAAATACATTGTTCAAAAAGAATTGGGTAAAGTTCATCATTATGGTGTTCTTATTTACCGTTGTCACATCACCCTTCGTGGTGCTCTTTGGACCATTTAATAATGTAAAGCGCGCCGTTATTGGTGCTATCTTACAATCTCGCCATCCTCATTACATTACGTGGTTGTTTAATGAAGACGAGTTACAATCTATTTTGGGGACTGTAGGGGTTGTTAAAAGCCAAGATTTGTTCAAGTTTAATGCTCGTGAAGATAAGACTTTAAATCTTGAAAAAATCCAGTCTGCTCGTTATGTAGGCTATATTTTAGAAATTCCTGATCCTCGTCGTATCCAAGTAGGTACAGCGGCTAATATTCAAGAAAAAGGCGATACTACAAGTAATATTGCAAAAATGAATAATGCTGTAGCAGCGATTAATGGCGGTGGTTTCCACGACCCTAATGGTACTGGTACAGGCCGTTTGCCATATGGTTTCATCTTGCATGACGGTGAGTACGTTATCGGTAAGGATGTAGGCCCTGATGAAGACGTAGACTTTGTAGGTTTCTCTAAATCTGGTAATCTTATCGCTGGTAACTATGATAAAACTCAGCTTAGTGATATGAAGGCCATGGAAGGTATTACCTTTGGTCCGCCTCTTATCGTTGATGGTAAGAAGATGATTACCGAAGGTGATGGTGGCTGGGGCGTAGGTCCTCGTACTGCTATCGGTCAAAAGAAAGATGGCACAGTGCTATTCCTTGTAATCGATGGTCGCCAACCAGGGTATTCTATTGGGGCTACCTTGCGTGACGTACAAGATATTCTATTTGAAAAAGGTTGCTACATTGCAGCAAATTTAGATGGCGGTTCTAGTTCAACTTTGTACCTAAATGGTAAAGTCGTAAATAAACCTGCCGATTTGTTAGGGGAACGCATGATCCCAACGGCGTTTATCGTGAAATAGGAGGACAGATGAAACCTTTTACGCGTGTACTGAGCGCCTTTGCGGTAGGTATTCTTCTGCAAGGTGGGGTATACCTATACCTTGATCAATATATGTTTGCGCCGACTACAGAGTTTAACGTAGCAGGCGCATCAAAAGATGATACTAAAAACTTCCCTGATGTGAAGGAAGGCACTAAATATGTATCCTATGACCGTCAATTCATGGCCGTTGTTACAGAAAACTCTTTGAAAATTTACAAGGCTAATGAAAGTACCCCTACGAATATTGATTTGAAGGGGCGTTCGATTAGTTACTTCAACTGGATGCCAGACCGTAACTATGCTATCATGGGTTTATATGACTCCAGAGATGTTGTCATGGCTCGTCTTAATGCGGATGATCCAGAACATGAGGTTGATACGAAACTTGAAGACTTGCCTCGGGGCAGTAAAATCGTAGATGCTGCGTACTCTGAAGCGACGAATGTGGTTTATATGAAGGTAAAAGTTCAAGAACATACATATCGTATTTATCGTACCGATGCTAACTACGATACACGTCGTGTTTACATGCAAGCTACTGATATCGGTCATATCGGCGTATTCTACGATGAGGATAACTTCTTCTACGATAATGTGAGAACTGGGGATGTCTTCATGTTTAATGGCATTGAAGGTGGTTGGCGTGTTATCAACCCTGAAGGGCGCTTCCGCTTTATCGGTGTTGATATGGACAAAACTATCTATATCGCTCGTGTTGATGAGGATAATAATGCATTGACTGTTTACACTGGTAAACTAGGTGTAGGCTTCAATCCAGTTTACAAATACAACCACCCTACTACATTTAATGAGTTGACATTATCAGATGTAAAAAACATCATTAAGAATGGTAGTGAAGAAACTACTAAGGTAACAGAAGATACTACATCTTCTAAATCATCAAATAGTAGTGGTAGTAAAAAGAAATCTTAAGAAAAAGCCTTTATAATGTTCTTTCATTATAAAGGCTTTATTCCTATAATAGTATGTACCCTAAGGATATCTATGAATATATTATTTGTACGCCTTAGTTACATAGGTGATATTTTGCATGCTACACCTGCTGCGCGGTGGATTAAGAAACAGTATCCTGATGCTAAGTTGCATTGGATTGTAACGCCTAGTATGGTAGAGCTTTTACAGGACAATCCCTATGTAGATGAGATAATTCCCTGGGAACGGGATGAATACGAGGCTCATTCTAAAAAACTACATATCCCTACAATGTGGCGCATGTGGTGGGATCTTAAGGCCAAATTAGAACCTTATAAATTTGATGTAGCCATTGATGTACAAGGACGTCTTATAACAGGGTTAGTACTATTAGCTTCAGGAGCCCCCATTAGACTTGGCCTTGGTGGCACAAAAGAGTTGAATTGGTTGTTTACTAACTATAAAACGAAGCCTAGTACAGAACACATGATTAAGCGCTATGTAGAGGTAGCTCAGTTGTTAACAAAGGCTGTTACTGAACATGCAAATTTAGATACATCGCTTAACATAGCTAAATGCGGTGTTGAAAGCAGTTCTCCACTAAATGAATCTAGTGCTAATACGCTGTACCACATGGATTTTCAGGTGCCATCAAATTTACATAGTTGGGCAGAAGAACAGTGGAAAACGATTGATAACGACATTTCTTTGAATCGTGGGGAGGTGGATACACCTCTACGAGTTGGGCTTGTATTAGGCACCTCTTGGGCAACGAAAGAATGGCCTCAGGAAAAATGGTACTCCCTCATTAAATCCCTTCAATATAGAGCAAATTTTGTTTGTTTAGGTGGCCCTAAAGAGGCTACTCAATACAAACCCTTGATGGACTCGCTAACAGATGAGGGCATTGATAAAATTGTACTGAATATGTTAGGGAAAACGACGCTTCAAGAATTAGGGGCTTTAATTGAAAGTTGTGATGTAGTAGTTACTGCTGATACTGGAGCTCTGCATATTGCGTTAGCTTTAAATAAGCCTGTAGTAGCACTCTTTGGCCCTACGGATCCTAAATTATGGGGACCTCTGACGGGAACCTTTAAGGTGCTCGTAAATGATGAATTAGATTGCTTGGGCTGCCGAAAACGACGTTGTCCTAAGCCTGATCAATATTGTATGTCTGGTATTGAACCAGTACGCGTAAAAAAAGCAATTTTTGAATTGATAGGAGATACACATGGCAAAGTTTAAAATCCAAAAAGGTTTATCCGATGCGGATATGATGAAAAATTTTAAGGATACGGAAAATTTTGAAGATACTATGCTCAATATGGAGCGAGATGCTAAGAAGCCAGTAGTTTACCAAAGTCCAAAGCAAAAAGAAGATGCATTTTACCGTGAGTTCTTAACTGAAAAAGTAGAGACTATAATTGGTAAAATGCTCCTTGATATCAAGATGGAGTATTTTAAAGAAGGAGAAGGGGCCTTTTCTATTCAAGTAAAACGGGAAGGTAAAAATATTGTCCTTGAAACTGCGCCTAAAAAGGTTAAGCCTGAGAAGTAATGCGTATAATGGGAACTCTTAAATTTTAAAGATTACGTCAGAGCCTGTCCGTAAATGGACAGGTTCTTTTGTATGTTTATGCATTTAAAAATATCGACTAAGTTATTAATAAAATTGATGAACTCATAAGCATACCGATGTTTATCGAATTACTACATTTATAAATACCGATATATTTTGAAAAGTATTTAATAATAACTAAAAATTATTACGATATAATTTTTAGTTTCTCATTAAAATGAGCAATTACAAAAAAATTAATTTGATTAAACATACATGCTAAACTCTAGTTCCTCTGCAGTTTTTTGTGATATTCATCACGAAAAAATCATCTTTGTATACATGAAATTATGAGTAAATAGCATAATGTGGTTGTTGACAAAGAATTTTATAAGTAGTCTAATATAAGTATGTATTACGATTTTAGCGCGTTTGGCTAGTGTGAGCAGACATCGAAAAAATCGTAAAAAAAATAGGTATGAGATAGTTGCTTGATGAGTGTATAAAGTTACATACACAGACTATTTCGATTTGGAGGATTAACATGGCTAAAAAATTAAGAATTTGCGAAACCGTTCTTCGTGACGGTCATCAATCTATTTTGGCAACACGTATGCGCTACGAACAAATGGAGCCAGTGCTCGGCCTTTTAGATGATATTGGTTATGAAGCTCTTGAATGTTGGGGCGGCGCTACTTATGACAGCTGTCTTCGTTTCTTGAATGAAGATCCATGGGAACGCCTTCGCAAATTGAAAGCTAATTTGAAAAATACCCCATTGCAAATGTTGCTTCGCGGTCAAAATTTGTTGGGCTATAAACACTACTCCGACGACGTAGTAGAAGCATTCTGTAATGCGGCTGTAAAAAATGGTATCGACCGTATCCGTATTTTCGACGCATTGAATGACCCACGCAATATGGAAGCTGCTATTAAGTACTCCAAAAAAGCTGGTGCACACGTTCAATCCGCTATGGTATACACAATTTCTCCAGTTCACACAACTGAAAGCTTCTTGAAAGTAGCTGAAACTTTGGTAGAAATGGGTACTGATTCCCTTTGTATCAAAGATATGTCCGGTTTGTTAGGACCTGCTGATGCATATGATTTGGTTTCTACTTTCAAAAAACGTTTTGGCGAATTGCCAATCGACTTGCATAGCCATTTCACTTGCGGTCTTGCTAGTACTACATACTGGGAAGCTGCTAAAGCTGGCGTAGATATCATCGATACTGCTATCTCTCCATTCGCTCATGCAACTAGCCAACCAGCTACTGAAACTATGATTGAAATGTTCAAAGGTACTGAATGGGATCTTGGTCTTGACCTTGATAAATACATTCCATTAGTTGACCACTTCCGTAAAGTAAAACAACAAATCGCTGAAGAATTCAACTTGAAACCAGCTAGTGATGTAATCCCTGCTGTTCGTCGTTACCAAATTCCTGGCGGTATGTTGTCCAATACTCAAAACCAATTGAACGAAATGGGTATGGGCGATCGCTTCTTTGACGTTATGGATGAAATGCCACGCGTTCGTGAAGACTTGGGTTACCCTCCATTGGTAACTCCAACATCCCAAATCGTTGGTACAATGGCTATGATGAACGTTATGATGGGTGACCGTTACAAAATGGTTCCTAACGAAGTTAAAGATCTTGTTCGTGGTAAATATGGTCAATTACCTGGTACAATTTCTGATGAAATTCGTCAAACTATCATTGGTGATGAACAACCTATTACTTGCCGTCCAGCAGATCTTATCGAACCTGAATTGGAAGGTTACCGTCAAGATTTAGCTTCTAAAGGCTACAATGGCATCACTGACGAAGACGTATTGACTTACGCTATGTTCCCAGAAGTTGCTATTAACTTCTTCGATGCAAATCGTCGTTAATCCAAATTTTAAAAGAGGATTCTTAGGAATCCTCTTTTTTTTGACCATATTTAAACTATCCTCATAGAGAAATAGTATAATTCAGTATATATTTTGTTTTATTAAATGAAGAGATTCAATAGTTGTTTCATTTTTTATATTTTAGCTTTTTTATAAACAGTATAGACGAGTTCCTATTAAAAGGGGAGACTAAGGAACTATGAAATATCAGATATTACCAATTTTCATATCGCCATAAGATACATGGGTGCGTGTGAAAATATAATTTTTACGAAAAGTATTAGATATTAAAAGGGTCGAGATACCTTTGAATAATCGGTCAATTATAAACTACGTATGAAAGAATAGTGAAAAATATGTTGGATATTTGCGTGTTTTACTTGCGTTAAGTTATAAAAATAGCGTAAACTATAGAGAGTATCTACTATTTATGATATTGAGGTAATCCTGTGAATTTACAAATACGAATTTGGATATCCAATGTTGTGCTGTTTGTTGTACCTATTTTAATAGCAATTATTTTATTTTTGCTATATTTTACAGGTTTGCGCATATTGGCCAATGCCGGTTACTATTTGCGTATTGAGCAGGAACAACAGTTTAAAAGTGTCAGTCGAATAACTGAAACCATTACCTTTTATGGGTTAGAAAATGATCTAATTAATAGCTTGGTTAAGCCTAGCTATAGCTTACTTGATCCAAAGGAAGTATATGTTGAAGTACTTGATCAAGGAAGTATGGTGTATAACTACGGTAATCCACAAATCTATAGTGCTTCTGCCATTGTTGGTCTTATTGATGTTAACCCTGAATTACAGGGCATCGTATATCAATCCAATAATACTTTCGTTTATGAAATGAGAAAGTACGATGGACGTCATTCCTATGTATACCATATTGCGATTAGGCGTGCTACTCATGGTAGTGATAGCTTAATGGAATCCGTATCTTTCTATATTATCGTAGTTTCCATATTGCTCTTTATTGTTACATTTTTTGCTATTAACCGATTTGTTACACGATTTATCATGATTCACGTTAAGAATATGACAAAGTCGTTAGAAATGGCGAATCGTCAAATTGAAATGGAACAGGAGCAACAAAAAGAGCTACTCGCTGGTATATCCCATGATATACGAACTCCATTGACGGCTATTAAAGCGTATGCTGAAGGTGTTCGTGATGGTATTGCACCAACGGAAGAGCAACAAAAAAGATACATGGGAATTATTTTGAAACGGGCCAATGATTTAGATTCTATGTTAGAGGAACTATTCCTCATAACAACATTGAACTATAAAAAAGAATCTCGTCCATCTGAACGAATTGAATTAGGTCAGTTTGTACGTGACTTTGTAGAAGATCATTTAGCTCCGTATCAATCGAAGGGACTTGAGATTAAGGCCCGTATAGCTACGGAAACACCTTTTATCAATGCTAACCCACAATTGTTACAACGTGTTTTGCAGAATGTGTTGAACAATAGTGCTAAGTATAAAATGACCGATATTGGTCATTGCGTCATAGATGTAACGAGTGATGATGATTTTGTATACTGTGTCATCAGTGATGATGGACCAGGTGTGCCGCCAGAATCTCTAGAGCGTCTGATGCGCCCATTCTATCGTGTAGATTCGTCTCGTACGAATCCTCAAGAAGGTAGTGGCCTAGGATTGTCGATTATCCGTCGAATTATGGAAATCTTTGAAGGCCGAGTTATGATTGAAAATGTAAGGCCACATGGTCTACGTATTATATTAGAGTTTCCTAAGCAAGGAGAAGAATCATGAGTGAACATATCTTAATTATTGAAGACGATTTGGATATTGCCAATATTGAGCGTGATTATTTAATGGTGGCGGGCTATGATGTAACGATTATGACTAATGGTACAGATGGCATTGAAGCAGCATTAAATACTCCTGTAGACCTTATTATCCTTGATGTTATGTTGCCAGAAATGGATGGCTTTGAAGTTTGTCGTCAAATTCGTGACAAAGTTCGTGTACCAATCGTTATGGTAACTGCGCGTCTTGATGATATCGACAAAATCCGTGGCTTAGGCGTAGGCGCTGATGATTATATTGAAAAGCCATTCTCTCCATCTGTATTGATTGCGAAGATTAAAGCTATGTTGGCGCAATATAAACGTTTAACAGAGCGCGATGCAATGGAAACAAACGCTATTCAATCCGGTGAAATCCGTCTCGACCCTAAAATGATGAAAGTATGGGTGAATGAAAAAGAGGTTCATCTTAAAAAGAAAGAATTCCAGTTGTTAGAGTTCTTGATGCGTAACCGTGATATTGTATTTAGCAAAGAAGAATTGTATTCTCGTGTATGGGGACTTGACTCCTATGGTGATTATGCAACTGTAGCGGTTCATATTAATCGTTTACGTGAAGAAATTGAGGATAATCCATCCGATAGTAAGCATATTATTACAGTGTGGGGTGTAGGGTATAAATTCGTTTAGTATCGAGAATATGCATTCACATTATACTCACGTTGTTCGTGGCTGTTGATTAGATATGACTTTATAGAGATTTTATTATAGAGATATAATCAAAGGTTTAAGAATTGTTTATATAGTTACTTTGATAGTTTAGATATTCCATGTATACTTATTTAAGTAAGGCTGACTATGACTCTAGATAAGTAATATTTTAACTTCTCTCTCTTAATAAGTTCTCTCTAAAGCTTATCTAGATCACATATACTCTCTCTCTCAACAGTCCTTACACTCTCAAACTATATGCATAAAGGGCATTTGCTAGCGACGGCTAGTAAATGCCCTTTATGTTTTTTAGATTTTAGATATTTGAATACATTCTATACAGCTTCTTTCAGGATTCTAGGTATTTATCTAGTGGAGGATATACGGTTATAATAATTATACTTTCATAAGAAAAGTTATAAATTGATATCTTGCATTGTAAAAGCAGGCGTACTATAATAGGTTCATCAAAATCAATTTTATAAAATTAATTTTGAGATGATTTGAATTAGTGTGAGACGTGGCGTATTTATAAAGTATCATAATTATATGATTTATGATTTGATTCTTATTTTAACTTTTATAATCATCATTAAGATGTTATGGGTGATGTAGAAGAATATTAAGAAGAATATAAGGAGATCTACATGACATTTTCAAAATATAAGAAAACAGTAATTGCGTGTATTCTTGCTTTGGGTATTGGGGTAGGCGGAGGATACTATTTCTTTGGCAGCCCTGTTAATACGCAACCAACAAACGTGAGAGAACAAACTAAACAGACTAAGCCTATTACTGAAGCGCGTAATACCTATGTAGTGCAAGCGGCTAAAGAATCTGGGCCAGCTGTAGTAGGGATTACAACACAAGTATTTCAAAAGGATATATTTAACCGTACAATCTATGCTGGAGAAGGTGTCGGATCTGGTGTACTTATCGATAATGATGGACATATTGTAACCAATAAACATGTGGTAGCAGGGGCTAGAAATGGGGAGGTTACAGTATCATTGTCTGATGGCAGTACGGTGACGGGGACTGTTATAGGTTCAGATTCACAGACGGACTTAGCAGTTGTAAAAATTAAACCTCCAAAAGATATTAAACCTATCAAAATTGGTGACTCTGACTCCTTGCAAGTGGGGGAGCCAGCTATTGCTATTGGCAATCCTTTAGGTCTTGAGTTTAAAGGTTCAGTTACCTCTGGTGTTATTAGTGCCTTAGCACGTACAATTGATGATCAAGGTCAACGATTCCCATTGATTCAAACTGATGCAGCCATTAATCCAGGTAACTCAGGTGGTGCGCTTATTAATGCAGATGGTGAGTTAATTGGTATCAATAGCTCTAAAATCTCTAAAGAGGGAATTGAAGGTATGGGCTTTGCTATTCCAATTAATTCTGCGATGACAATTGTTGATTCTATTATTAAAAATGGTAAGGTCATTCGCCCTTATATTGGGGTGTGGGCTGTAGACCGTCAAACTGCAGCGCGCAATAATGTAACCTATGAAGGTGATGGACTTCTTGTTGTTCAACTTGATCCTAATGGTCCTGCTGCACAAGCTGGTCTCGTAGAAGGGGATACGATTGCACAAATTGATGGTAAAGATATTACTACATTACTTGAATTAAAAGAACAAATTGATGCTAAGAGCCCTGGAGATACAATTTTGGTATCCTATACTCATAACGGCAAAATGAAGAGTGCACAGCTTAAATTAGGGGAAGCGTCTTCAAATTAGAATCTAGTAAATAAAACTTAATTAAGTATTCCAATAATGCACTAATTTCTTTTGTAGTGTTAGAAAATCCTCATCTTTTAGATGAGGATTTTTAGTTATAATAGGGTGCTTTAATAGATTTTGTATAAAAAATACCATAAATAAGAAAATTTTTTTGAAAAAATTTTTCCCTATAAACGCAGAAATTAACTGTGTTTATAGATTAGAAATAAGAAAAAATATATTAAATTTCAATATTTTTTTACAAAGTACCTTGCGTTCCGAGGTACCTTATGTTATTATGTATTTGTCAGTACATGATAGTGACCGTAAGAGAGCTTTCACATTGGCAGGCAAGCACAGCCTAAAAGGGAGGAACTATGCAAGTTCAATTAAAAAAAGGTGTTATGGACATGCTGGTGCTAGCATTATTAACACAAAATGATCGTTACGGATACGAAATCGTAAGCACCATTTCGGAATATATTGAAATATCTGAAGGAACGATATATCCATTGTTTAACAGACTGAAAAAAGAAAAGTATGTTGAAACGTATTTAAAGGAGTCTTCTACAGGCCCATCACGGAAATACTATCATATCACGAACGAAGGCCGTGCAGCATATAACAAGATGCGTCAAGAATGGGATGATTTTTCTGGTGTTATCAATATGCTGTTGAAAGGAGTCGATAATAATGAACAAAAATAGCTTTTTGGATGCATTGCGTAATATATTTAAAAAAGCGCGTGTTGCAGATGTAGAGAGTATTATAGAGGTTTATGAAGAGCATTTTGCGGTAGGTTATGAAAAAGGGCTTACCGATAGTGAGATCATTAAATCCTTAGGGTCTCCAGAGGAAATATATGCATCCTACGTAGATGCAGGTATTATTACTGACACAATGAATCAAGATGGTAGTGAAAGTAAATCCGTTAATATGCAGGAAATTTATGCACGATTTGATGATTATAAAGAGCGTCTTTTACCTCAATTACCGGGGATGGCTAAAAAAGCATCTAAGACTTTGCTCTCTATTGGAAGTGCCTTATCCTATATTGTAGGTGCTCTTATATTCATTATTACACCAGCTATCTTGTTCTTGCTAGGTAGCTCATGGCAACCATTTGAGAATGTTACTGCATTTCCAGTATTGTCCATTGTAACTTTAGTGGCACTTGGGGGTGTAGGTTTATTTGGTGGACTTACATGCGTCTTTGTTGGTACAGAGCTTCGTGGCGTACGTGAACGTTATTTCCGCAATTTAAATTAAGGAGGACCTATGAGACGTATTATAATTACAGCAATTTTAACAGTAATCTGTGCTGTTGGAGCATGTACATCTTTTGCTGTTAATGATTTACCTAATTTTGGTGAATGGATGAAAAC
>OBJZ01000087.1_pt1 | contig 68672 bp, 60 predicted proteins | sample 1481641 | NCBI WGS metagenome assembly OBJZ01 (sample SAMN02364493, study PRJEB22542) | human gut metagenome | isolation source: fecal sample | host: premature infant | place: USA: Chicago, IL | collected 2012-01
GGTGACGGTGACGAATACCGGTGTGCTTGCTGGTAAGTCTGCTGCTGTTGTGGATACGCCGTCGGTTCCTGCTGGCTTCCAGGTGGAAAAGGCCACGGTTCAGCAGGATGATGCGGGTGAAGCGACTGAGGTTGCCCTTGGTGACGGCTCGTTCACGGTGACCGATGGTGTTGAGCTTGCTCCTGGTGAGTCGAAGTCGTTCACGGTTGTGGTGTCGGGTTCGTTTGATCCGGCACGGGTGAAGGAGTCTGAGGTTCTTCACTGCGCCGGCGAGGAAGGTGTTTCGGACGGTAAGGGCTTTGCCAATGGGGTCACCATGGCTGGTGATTCTGACGGCGAGGGCAACAACACGGCGTGCACGACGGTGGAGAAGACACCGAAGTTTGCGGTGAAGAAGGAGGCCTCGGGTGAGGCGTCTGCTGTGAACGGGAAGTGGTCCTCGACCTACACGGTGACGGTGACGAATACCGGTGTGCTTGCTGGTAAGTCTGCTGCTGTTGTGGATGCGCCGTCGGTTCCTGCTGGGTTCTCGCTCACGAATGCGACTGTTGAGGGTGCTGATGTTGCTCTCGCGGATGGTTCGTTCACGGTGACTGATGGTGTTGAGCTTGCTCCTGGTGAGTCGAAGTCGTTCACGGTCGCGGTCTCTGGTTCGTACAGGCCGGCTGATGTTGATTGGACAGCCGCGGGTCAGTGTGGTGCTGACGGCGCTGAGGGTGCGCATGGTTTCGTCAACATGGTTGCGATGCCAGGCGACACTGACGGCGAGGACAACAACACGGCGTGCAACACGGTGACGAAGGATCCGGCATTTGCAGTGAAGAAGGAGTCGGGTAAGGCGTCTGCCGTGAACGGTGAGTGGTCCTCGACCTACACGGTGACGGTCACGAACACCGGCGAGCGCGCTGGTAAGTCTGCTGCTGTTGTGGATACGCCGTCGGTCCCTGCTGGGTTCACTGTCACGGGTGCGACGGTTGACGGTAAGCGTGTTGCCGTGAAAGACGGTTCGTTTACGGTGACCGATGGTGTTGAGCTTGGTCTTGGTGACGCGAAGTCGTTCACGGTTGTGGTCCAAGGTTCGTACAGCGCAAAGGCTGACTGGGCGAAGGCTTCGAGGTGTGATGCTGATGGCACCGCGAGTGGCCTGTTCAACCAGGTGAGCATGCCCGGTGACTCCGATGGTGCAGCTAATAACACGGCCTGCAATACGGTTGAAAAGCCGAAGACGCCTGCCGTGCCGCAGAAGCCGCAGAAGCCGCAGAAGCCGCAAATGCCGTCGAAGCCGCAAAAGCCGGTGTCTGGTTTGCCGCTGCCGCGTACGGGTGCGCCTATTGGGTTGAGTGCTGCGGCTGGTGTGGTCACGGTTCTTGCGGGTTGCGTGATCCTGGTGGCTGGGCGTCGCAGCAGGCGCTCTTAGCACTGACGCAGGCGGGCTAGGAGAGAACCTTAGAAAGTTTTCCTAGCCTGGCCTGCGGTCACTGCTCGCGTGTGTCACGCACGTGATCGGGGTGGTGTTCACAGTCCACGAGACTGCGAACACCACCCCCTTTTTTTGTGCTGCCGCCACCCTGGTGGTTGTTTAACGTCGGTGGGGCACGGCTGCAGGCCGTCAGGCATATGGAAAGGCCGGATTCAATCTCAAGGCACGATGGAAGAGAGAAACGAACGTGGCTTGGATTCGTAAAAACAGGAGTGCCCAGGTGGCGTCCACAACGTCACAGAAAGTTCCGTCTCACGCGGCAAACTACGTATTCTTGACTCACGATGAGCGAAACAGCGATCCTGAACGACACTGACGCGCCGGCACGCGGCACCTACCAAGTGCGCACGTTCGGCTGCCAAATGAACGTCCACGACTCTGAGCGCCTCACGGGCCTCTTAGAGCAGGCAGGCTATACGCCGGCCGCCGACGGCGCCGACCCGTTGAACGGCGACGTCGATGTCATCGTCTTCAACACGTGCGCCGTGCGCGAAAACGCCGACAACCGGCTCTACGGTAACCTCGGCCAGCTCCGCCCTGCGAAAGATGCCAACCCCAATTTGCAGATTGCCGTCGGCGGGTGCCTGGCCCAAAAGGATCGCGCCACCATTACTGAGCGTGCACCCTGGGTCGACGTCGTGTTCGGTACTCACAACATCGGTTCCCTCCCTGTTCTTCTTGACCGCGCTCGCGTTCAACAAGAGGCCCAGGTGGAAATCCTTGAGTCGCTCGAGGTGTTCCCCTCGACTCTCCCGACAAAGCGCGAAAGCGCGTACGCGGGTTGGGTATCGATTTCAGTCGGCTGCAACAACACGTGCACGTTCTGCATCGTTCCTTCCCTCCGAGGGAAGGAGAAGGACCGTCGCCCCGGCGAGATTCTCGCCGAGGTTCAGGAACTCGTGAACCAGGGAGCTCTTGAAGTGACTCTCCTTGGCCAAAACGTGAACTCCTACGGAGTGGAGTTCGGCGACCGGGGCGCGTTTGCCAAGCTCTTGCGCGCGTGTGGCGAAATCGAGGGGCTCGAGCGCGTGCGATTCACGTCGCCGCACCCCGCGATGTTTACCGATGACGTCATTGACGCGATGGCGGAAACACCCAACGTGATGCCGCAACTGCATATGCCGCTCCAATCGGGCAGCGACGCTGTTCTCAAGGCGATGCGCCGCTCGTACCGCTCCAAGAAATTCCTCGGGATCCTCGAAAAGGTGCGCGAGAAAATCCCGCACGCAGCAATCACGACCGACATCATCGTCGGCTTTCCCGGTGAAACGGAAGAGGACTTCCAAAAGACCCTCGATGTCGTCGAGGCTTCGCGTTTCTCGAGCGCCTTCATGTTCCAGTACTCGCCGCGCCCGGGCACTCCGGCCGCCGAAATGGACGATCAGATCCCGAAGGCAGTCGTCCAGGAGCGATTCGAGAGGCTCGTCGCGCTTCAGGATCGCATTGCGGCCGAAGAAAATGCGAAGAAGGTCGGAGCAGAGGTCAACGTGCTCATCGCCGAAGGCGAGGGTGATCGAGACTCCGAAACGCACCGCATCTCTGGCCGCGCCGAGGACGGCCGGCTCGTGCACGTTGCTCTGCCCGAAGGGTATGCGGAGGCGGACCGCCCTCGTCCCGGTGATGTCGTCCGTGCTCGCGTGACCAAAGCCGCGCCGTTCTACTTGATCGCCGACTCGGGTGCCGAGGGCGGCGAATTCGAGGTGCGTCGCACCCGCTCGGGCGACGCGTGGGAGCGTCGGGTGAACGGCTTTGAAGACGCAACCTTGTGCGGCACGCCCGGTCCCGGTGGGCCCGTGAGCCTCGGCCTTCCGAGCCTCAGGCGCCCGGAGCGCTAGGCCGAATCGGGCGGTGAGGGCACGCGCTCAGGCGGTGACGTCGTCCTGGTCGCTCACCTGCGTCGAGAGGCTCGCGAAGAACGCTACCGTCGTTGATAGCGCGCACGTGATGGCGCGGTCGATCGCGTCGTCGCTAACCCCGTAGAAATAGTCGAAGACCAGCTCGCCGTACACGCCGAGTACCGAGTCGTTCTCGCGGCGCACGTACGCTTTTGGCCACATGCGTTCCATGTTCCAGTGGTTGCAAAGGCGCGTCGCTTCGAGTTTCTGCTGCACGGCGAGAAGCTCGTCCCAGCGTCCCCGGACGACGAGGATGTGGGAGTGCTCGCCGGCGACTGCGAACGTGAAAGGATAGTGGTCAAAGCGCGCACGCAACACGGTGGGGGTGTCGTCATCCTCGACGAAGGCATAGCCGAGCCGCCCGAGGGACTCCTTGAGACGTTCGATGCTGAGTTCTTCGCCTGCGAGTGCGGCTTCGTGTGAGTGGCCGTTGGGCATCGGCTGCCTTTCTGTGGTGTCCGGGTCGGTGGCTGCGTGAAGTCCACGCTAGCGGCTTTCGGCTCGGTGCGCGAACGAGCAGTGGTGAGATCGAAGGGAGTTCACGTGGCACATGCGGTGAACGGTGGTGGGGGCCACGACGGTGGCGCCGGACAGGTGCCGCCGCTTGTCGTGATTGCGGGCGCGACTGCAACGGGCAAGAGCGCCCTCGCGATCGAGGCTGCTCGCCGTTTCGGAGGCGAAGTGATCAACGCTGACGCTCTCCAGTTTTACCGCGGAATGGATGTGGGGACTGCCAAGGTGACCCCGAGCGAGCGCCGCGGTGTTCCCCATCACCTCCTCGATATTCTTGACGTCACCGAAGAGGCGAGCGTCGCGACGTTCCAGGCGGATGCACGCCGGATTGCGAGCGAGATCCGCGAAAGGGGCAAGATTCCGGTTGTCGTTGGAGGCTCGGGACTCTACGTGCGGGCGTTTACCGACGTGATGGCTTTTCCGCCGTCGGACCCCGCCGTGCGCGAGGAGATCGAGGCTCACGTGCGAGTGATCGGCACCGGAGCCGCCCACGCCCAGCTCGCCGCAGCAGATCCCGATGCGGCCGCGAAAATTGCGCCGCGGGACGAGCGTCGAATCGTGCGAGCGCTCGAGGTGCACCGCCTAACGGGGAAGCCGTTCTCCGCGTTCCTGCCGACCTACACGTTCCACGATCCGGCGATCGCGTACGTCGCCGTGAAGCTCGACCGGGACACGCTCCACGAGCGTGTCGAGGAGCGCGTGCATCGCATGGTCGAAGCCGGGTTTCGCGACGAGGTCGAGGGGCTGCTCGATGCGGGCCTTGAGCGCGGGGTGACGGCGCGCCAGGCGATCGGCTACGCCCAAATGATCAAGCATGTGCGCGGCCACTGGAGTCTCGAGGAAGCGATCGAGTCGACGATCACCAATACCCGCCGTCTCGTGCGCAAGCAGGACACGTGGTTTAGGCGGGATGCGCGGCTCACGTGGGTGCCGGGGGAGGATTCCGACGAAGCGCTCGCCGTGATTGAGCGCGAGATTGCGCACGCCGCTAGGTGCCCGTCAAACGCTGAGGTGTGAGGTCCCGCGCGCGCGTGCCTATGATCGAGCCATGGCCACTGCATCTTCATGCCCCAACGCGCGCAAGGCTCTAAGCTACGCGAGCGCCACCAAAAACGATTTTGTGATGATCGACGATCCTGCGGGTCGAGGCGAGCTCAACAGCGCACGCGTGCGTGAGCTCGCGGGCCCCACGGGAGTGGACGGGGTGATCCGCGCGATTCGTACGCGATGCCTCGGTGATCCGGCAAGCCAGGGGTTCGACACGGTCCCCGAGTGGTTTATGGACTATCGCAATGCTGATGGCACGATTGCGCAAATGTGCGGCAACGGCGTTCGGGCCTACGCAGCGTTTCTCGCTGACCGCGGTTACGTTGAGGATCGGGTGTTCGACGTCATGACTCGCGCGGGTGTACGCACGGTCGAGATCCTTGAGGAAGGCCCACAGTGGCAGGTGCGCGTGGGCATGGGGGCCGCAGAACTTGAAGGTGTCACGAGGATCGTCCGCGTTGCCGACCGCTTCCTCGAAGGCACTGATGTGAATGTGGGCAACCCCCACACTGTCGTGGAGCTACCCGAAAACCTCAGCCTTGACGAGCTTGACCTCACCGAACGCCCCGAGCTTGAACCCGAGCCCGAAGATGGCACGAACATTGAGTTTGTGGAGATCCGCGGCGAGCGACACGTCGCCATGCGGGTTTTCGAGCGAGGGGTGGGGGAGACCCTCTCGTGCGGAACCGGCGCGACTGCCGTGGTTGCCGCTCTCGCTGAGGCACGTGGGGACGGCACGCGCGAGCCGTGGCGCGTCGATGTGCGCGGCGGGCGCCTCGAAATTGGTTGGGACCCCTACGGGCGCATGACTCTCACGGGCCCGGCCGAACTCGGTGAGCTCACCTGCGGCGGGCCAGCGCGCGAGCGAGGGAAGTAGGAAGGCTAGGCGGGCGTCGGAATTCCGACGCCTCCCCATGCGCGAGCGATTCTAAACTTCTGGGCGCTCCGGGCCTACGCCGAGCAAGCGGAACCCTTTCGAGGAATGGACCTTCTCGACCGGCCGTGTGGGGAATTGGCCCGCGAGCCACGTGGCGAGCGAATCGGCGCCTAGATTTTTCCCGACGACCATCGCGGCCGTACCCGTCCCGCGGAGCTGGCCGATCCACCGCGTAAGCACAGTGTGCAGTTCACTCTTGCCGATACGGATCGGCGGATTCGACCAGAGCGCATCGAAGCGGGCACTCTCGGGAATCTCGTCTGGCGCGGCGACAGTGACGTTTGACAGGCCGAGCCGTGCGGCGTTCTCGCGCGTGATGGCACGTGCGTGTGGATTGACATCAATCGCCGTGACGTGGCAGTCCGGTTGGGTAAGCGCGAGGCTCAGTGCAATCGGGCCCCAGCCGCAGCCAATATCGAGAACCTCGCTTTTAGGTGCGAGCGGTGCGAACAACTCCGCATGGTCGAGGAGTATTGCGGTTGCCTTGTCGAGCCCATCGAAACTGAACAGACCCTTCGCGCTCACGAGGCTCCGTTCGGCACCAGCGAGGTGCACGCGCAGGTCGCGGCGCTCCAGGTCCGTACCGGGCGCGGGAGAGAAGTAATGGGCGTCGCTTGTCACAGCAAGGAGTGTAGTGGCGCAGAACGCGAAAAGCTCCCGCAACGGGTTCGGACGTGACACACTTATACGCAGACCTCACGCGAGGCCCCCACTTGAGAGAACCTGGAGTAAAGGCGCACTTGACACCCTTCGTCCCCGATCCCGAATTCGAGACATCACACGCAGCACCGCAGGCAACGGAGCCCGAGAATGCGGGAAGCGACGCCCGCGAATCCTCGATTATGCAGCGCGTCCTCTCACGCGGCGACGCCTCGATCTCGGCGACAACGTATGAGAGTGATGCCGACGGCGACCAACTCGATCTCGCCGAGCGCCACTCTCTGCGCCGCGTCGATCAACTGCGCACCGACCTCGAAGACGTCACCGAGGTTGAATACCGCGAGCTTCGACTTGAGAACGTCGTGCTCGCGGGGCTTTTCACGACCGGCAACGTCGAAGACGCAGAAAACTCGATGCGCGAGCTCGCAGCGCTTGCCGAGACTGCGGGCTCACGCGTTCTCGACGGCGTCATGCAGCGCCGTGCCCACCCCGATCCCGCCACCTTCCTCGGCTCGGGCAAGGCGAAAGAACTCGCCGAGATTGTGGCCGACCTTCGAGCTGACACCGTGATCTGCGACGGCCAGCTTGCCCCTTCGCAGCGCCGCGCGCTCGAGGACATTATCAAGGTCAAGGTCATCGATCGTACGGCCCTCATCCTCGACATCTTTGCCCAGCACGCAAAATCCCGCGAAGGTAAGGCCCAGGTCGAGCTTGCGCAGCTCGAGTACCTCCTGCCGCGCTTGCGCGGTTGGGGCGAGTCGATGTCGCGCCAGGCCGGTGGCCGCGTTGCCGGTGGCGCCGGGATCGGTTCCCGCGGCCCCGGCGAAACGAAAATCGAACTAGACCGCCGCCGCATCCGCACGCGCATGGCTAAGCTCAGGCGCGACATCAAGGCGATGGCCCCCTCGCGCGAGGCCAAGCGCGCCGACCGCAAACGCCACAACGTTCCCTCTGTTGCGATCGCCGGATACACAAACGCCGGGAAGTCCTCCCTGCTTAACCGCCTGACGGGTGCCGGCGTCCTCGTTGAAAACGCCCTGTTTGCGACACTCGACCCAACCGTGCGCAGGTCAGTGACGCCCGACGGTCGCGAATTCACGTTTGCGGATACCGTCGGATTCGTGCGCTCCCTTCCCACCGAGCTCGTGGAGGCCTTCCGCTCCACCCTCGAGGAAGTCGCCGGGGCGGACCTCCTCCTGCACGTCGTCGATGCCTCCCACCCCGATCCCGAGGGGCAGATTCGCGCCGTACGCGCCGTTCTCGCTGATATTGAAGGCTTCGACGTGCCTGAAATCGTGGCTCTGAACAAAGCGGATCTCGCGAGTCCCGAAACGATCGCGCGCCTGCGCTCGCAAGTGGAGCACGCGGCCGTCGTGTCGGCCCGCACGGGTGACGGCATTGAGGAGTTGCGTGCACTCATCGCCGACATGCTCCCGCGGCCCTCGGTCGACATCGATGTCGTCGTGCCCTATACGCGCGGCGACCTCGTCTCGCGCGTGCACACTCAGGGCGAGCTCGTGAGCGAGGAATTCCTCGCTGAGGGCACGCGCCTCGTGGCACGCGTCGATGAGACTCTCGCTTCCGAACTCGCCGCCGCGCGCCAGTGAACGCATCAGGCACGGACCTCGACCAGCTACTCGCGACAGCGGTCGCCGCAGTCGGCGGCGCAGATCGCCCGGGGCAGCGGGCCATGGCTGGCGCCATCGAGCGAAGCATCGAGCTGCGCCGCCACCTCCTTGTGCAGGCAGGGACGGGCACGGGCAAGTCTCTCGCGTACCTCGTTCCCGCCCTCAAACGCGCGATTGAACGCGGAACCCCCGTCGTCATCACGACCGCGACGCTCGCATTGCAAAGCCAGATCGTCGCCAAGGACCTCCCTCGCATTGTTGAAGCCCTCGGGACGAAACTCGAGCGTGTTCCGAGCTTCAGCCTCCTTAAGGGGCGCGGCAACTACGTGTGCCTCCACAAGCTGGAGGGCGGCTATCCCGATGAACTCGAGGAAGGTTCGCTTTTCGCCGAGGCTTCGGTCACGGGAGTTAAGCACGATTCCGAACGCCTAGGTGCGCAGGTGCAGAGGCTGCGCGAGTGGGCGCAGTCGACAGATACGGGTGACCGCGACGATCTCGACACCCCGGTATCGGACCGAGCGTGGCGCCAGGTTTCCGTGACCGGCTCCCAGTGCATTGGCTCTTCCTGCCCATTCCACGACGAATGCTTCGCGGAACGCAATCGCGCACTCGCGCGCGAGGCCGACGTCATCGTGACAAACCATGCGCTCTACGCTATTGACGCCTTCGACGGGCACGGGATCATCCCCGAGCACGATGTCGTGGTCATCGACGAAGCCCACGAGTTTGTTGACCGCGTGACGTCCTCGGTGACCGAATCGCTGCATCAGGGCACGATTCGCGGTGCCGTTCGGGAGCTGAGAAGCCTCGGCGTGAACGCACTCGAACTTGACGATGCGGGAAGCGCCCTCCAGGAAGCTCTCGCCCCGCTCCCCGACGGGAGGGTGCGTGGCGAACTCGAAGCCCGGCTTCGCGACACTCTCGCGGCTATCCGCGCCGAAGCTGAGTCGGCGCGCGCGGAAGCAAAAAATGCCGGCGATAGCTCCGACGCGACGAGCGCGGGGGCGCGCACATCCGTGCGTGCAAAGCTGCAAGAAATCATCGACGTGTGCGAGAGATTGCTCGCGCCCCACGAGGACGATGTCGTCTACCTCAATCACAGCGAGGCCCTCGGGCGAACATTTATCGACGTCGCTCCACTCAGCGTCGCTGGCCTCGTAAAAACCCGGATCCTCGATGAACGCACATCGATTTTTACCTCGGCGACGCTCACGTTCGGCGGCCGTTTTGAAAGCGCCGCGTTCTCTTTCGGGCTTCGCGCTGACAAGTATGCCGAGCCTGAAAGCGACGTTGGTGCCACTCGAAGCGAGGATGCTGTGCGCGAGTGGTGGTCGGCCCTCGATGTAGGCTCTCCCTTCGCGTACGCCCAGCAAGGGATCCTCTATGTCGCCTCGCATCTTCCTGCTCCGGGCCGCGAGGGTATCTCGAGCGCGACACTCGACCACATCGTCGAACTCATTGACGCCGCCGGAGGAGGAGCGCTCGGGCTCTTCTCTTCCCGCCGAGCGGCCGAGGAGGCAGCGGAGTATGTACGACGGATGACCGGGCGCACGGTGCTCCTACAGGGAGAGGATTCGAACGCGGCGCTCACCTCGCGATTCCGGCAGAGCCGCGACACCTGTCTGTTCGGGACGCGAACGTTCTGGCAGGGCATTGACGTCGCCGGCGAGGCCTGCCGCCTTGTGCTCATCGACAGGATCCCATTCCCACGGCCCGATGATCCGCTCGCTTCAGCGAGACAAGAGAAATACGCGCGACTCGGGCGCAACGGTTTCTACGAGGTCGCCGTTCGACAGGCGGCACTCAGCATGGCGCAGGGAGCCGGGCGACTTATCCGTGCCGAGAGCGACCGTGGGATGGTGGCGGTGCTGGATTCGAGGCTCGCGACGAAGTCCTATGGGGGCGTGATTCGCCAGGCAATTCCTCCGCTGTGGACGACGCGGGATAGCGCCGTGGCGCTTGCCGCACTCGAGCGGCTGCGCACAGAGCTCGCTGCGCCGCCGCATCCAGATAGTCTCTAGACCGCGCGGAGAACCGCCACAACTTTGCCGAGGATTTCGGCTTCATCGCCCAGGATCGGCGTGAAGGCAGGGTTGTGGGGCATGAGCCACACGTGCCCGTCGCTTCGTGCGAAGGTCTTCACTGTTGCCTCGCCATCGATCATGGCCGCGACAATCTCGCCTTTTTCTGCGACCTTCTGCTGGCGGACGACGACCCAGTCGCCGTCGCAAATGGCGGCATCGATCATCGAATCACCTTGAACCTTGAGCAGGAAGAGCTCGCCATCGCCCACGAGCTGCGAGGGGAGCGCGAAAACATCTTCTACCTGTTCCTCAGCGGTGATCGGCACGCCAGCCGCGATTGTGCCCACGAGCGGGACGTTGACGGCGGGGGAGCCGGGCGCTTCGAATTCGCTCGGGAGCGGCTCGCCTTCCTCGTCTGCTTCCACGAGCCAGAGAGTGCGGGGGCGTTTCGGATCTTTGCGAATGTATCCCTTGCGCTCGAGCTCCGAGAGTTGGTGGGAGACCGACGACGGTGACTGTAGGCCCACTGCTTCGCCGATTTCACGCATCGTGGGTGCGTAACCGTTTGCGCGGATGGAACGGGCAATCGTCTCAAGGATGCGTTGTTGGCGTTCGGTGAGGGCGGGGGCGCCAGCTGAAGAGCCGTGAGCTGTGGGTGCCATGCGCCGGTCCTTTCGGTGGGGCGAGTTTAAATGTCTCACCCCCGTTGTCTAGTGGAGGCGTACCTCAAAGGTACCGGAACAGAACGCTTGTTCCAAACATGTGTTCGAAAGTGTCTTGACTTTTTCGAACAGATGATCGTACGCTCGTCATGTCGTCAATCGAACAAGGATTCTAAAAATGACTACTTCTACGTGTAGCACTCAGCCGGTTCGAAAGAATGTTCGCCTTCGTCTTACTCGCCGCGGCCGCATCGTCGTGGCCTCGCTCATTGCGCTCGTGCTCGCTGCTTCGGCAATCGTCGCCGGCGTTGTCTTTTTCTCGCCCGCGGCGGTCGCGGGTGTGGAGGGCGCCGTGTCGTACACGACCGTCCAGGTCGAGGAGGGGCAGAGCCTCTGGAGCATTGTCTCGGCTAACGCGCCTGCCGGCACCGATGTTCGCGACTATCTCATGCTTGTCCAGGACGTCAACGGTCTCGATGGCACCGTGATTCACCCGGGTCAGGAGCTCGCGCTGCCCACGCTCTAGCGGGTAGGGCCTCGGAGTATGAATGGGGCGCCCTGGTAGAATCGCGGGGTGCACTGCCCATTTTGTAGGAATGAAGATTCGCGCGTCGTGGACTCGCGTACAGCCGACGACGGCATGACAATCCGCCGCCGCCGGCAGTGCCCTGCGTGCAATAAGCGATTCTCGACTACGGAATCAGCGTCGCTCGCGGTCCATAAGCGCTCTGGCGTGAGTGAACCGTTCTCTCGGTCCAAGGTGATTTCTGGGGTGCGTAAAGCATGCCAGGGGAGACCAGTGACTGACGATCAACTCGCGGTCCTCGCGCAGCGCGTGGAGGAGGCGATTCGTCTCAAGGGCGTGTCGGAGATCGACGCCCATGACGTAGGCCTCGCGATTCTGCAGCCGCTCAAAGAACTGGACCTCGTCGCCTACCTTCGTTTCGCGAGCGTCTATCGCGGATTCGACTGCCTCGAGGATTTTGAGTCGGCCATCGAGGAACTACGAACCGAGGGCGAGAAGTAGGGCGCAGCACTCCTGCCGAGCGCGTTGAACGAGCCGAAGGCTGACCGGCGATGCGCGTTGCTTGCCCCGGCCCCACTAGCCCGGGATTCCGTAGCTTTCCTCCGGAGCAGGCAAAAATCTCGCGGCATATCTCTTTGCTTGAGAGATTTTGAGAAAAGTGGTCGGAGGCCCTCGAAAAACACTGTATGATTTTCTTGGCCGATGGTCGCGGAGGGGAAGCCGCGGCCATCGGTTCTTTTATGCTTCCGCCGAAGTGGATGCCTCGGCCCGAACCCAGAAGCCGCCGGGGCCCTACGCGCCTAATCCGGCGGGGAGAACTCCCGAATAAACCACGCTGAGTGCCTGAGTCGGCCGCGTAAGCGCGACGTACAGATCGTTAGCGCCGCGATCATGGCTCGTGAGAATCTCGGCGGGGCGCACGATGACGACCGCGTCGAACTCGAGTCCCTTGGCATCCGTCGGAGTCATCACGGAAACTTCTCGGTCCACACCGATCGAACCACGGCCCACTGCCGAGGCGCCGAATACGGCCGAAGCTCCCGCCAAGAGGGCATCAAGATCCTCGGCGAGGCAAAGGATCGCCACGCGGCCCTGCGTGAGGTCGGCAAGCGTGCGTGCGTCGTGAACTGCTTCCTCGATGACCCTGTCGGAACGTGTGCGCCGGAAGCGGACGTCGTGTTCACCTTCGCGCACGCTCTTGACCTCCGTCACTCGCAAGCCGTGTGCGGCAGCGAGTGCGGAGGCGTGACGCATGATCCGCGACGGCGTGCGGTAGTTGACGGTGAGCTCCTCGATGCTGGCCCGATCCTCAAGAAATGGCGAAAGTGCGTGATCCCACGAGTCGGCGCCGGAGACCGAGGAGGTCTGCGCCACGTCGCCCACGATCGTGAACGACTTCGTGGGGTTTCGACGCATGAGTGCACGCCACATCATGGGTGAGAGCTCTTGTGCCTCGTCGACCACAATGTGGCCGTAGGTCCAGGTGCGATCCATTGCGGCTTTCTCGGCGAGAGTGCGGCTGTCGCGCCGCGCCCCAACCTGAGCGGCGAGCTCGGCGGCGCTGACGATCCCCTCGGAATCAATCATGGACAGCACCTTTTCGGCGTACTCGAGGTTCGAGCGTTCGGTGGTGCGAGCCTTGTTTTGCTCGCGCTGCGCGGCGGTGTCGTCATCGCCGAGGAGTTCCGCGATTTCGTCGAGGAGGGCGACGTCTTCGATCGTCCACTCGGCGTCCTTCGGGCGGTGAAGAAGCTTGATCTCCCGCGCGCTCATGTGGTCGCCCGCCGCGTGAACCAGCCGCTCGATGCTCGCGAAGAATGAACGGGCGAAGGATTGCGGGCTGTATGGCAGCCAGCACCGGTTGAGGGCGACTTTGACGTCGTGGTTCGTTCGCAGATCGTGGAGGAGATCCGCGCGGTCCTCCTCTGCCCACGGGCGTTCGAGGCGCGTGAGCTCGGCGACATAGGCCTCAACGAGGCGGTCGAGTGCGGCGCGTACGAAGGTTGTGCGTGCATGGTTGTGCGGCCTGCCCGTCGCGCGGGCTTCGGCGCGTGCTGCACGGACATCGCCCGGAGTAAGAGTGATGTGGACCCCGTCGATATTGAGGTCGATAGGACCCTTGGGGACTTGCTGGCGCGCCTTGACGGCGCGGCGTAGCACCTTCGTCATCGCGAGGGACCCTTTGACGCGGGCGACGTCGTCGCAATCGTGTGTGTCTGCCCGCACGCCCGGAACGAGTTCGCCAGGCGTGAGGGTGACGACGCCTGTTTCGCCGAGGCTGGGCAACACGCGCTCGATGTAGCGCAGGAAGCCGCGCGTGGGGGCAACGATGAGAACGCCCGAATGCTCGAGCCTCTTACGGTGCGTATAAAGCTGGTATGCCGCGCGGTGGAGGGCGACGGCAGTCTTGCCGGTGCCGGGGCCTCCCTGCACAACGAGCGCGCCGCGTGTTTCGTGGCGGATAATGCGATCTTGTTCGGCCTGGATTGTCGCGACGATATCGCCCATGCGGCCCGTGCGTTTCGCGGAGACCGCCGCAAGGAGTGCTCCTTCTCCCTGGAGACTCGAATGGTGCTCATCTGAGTCGAGGAGCGTGCCGTCGAGAACGTCGTCTTCGATATCGGTCACGGTTCGTCCCGAAGTGACGAGGTGCCGACGCAAGCGAACGCTCTGCGGGTGCCTCGGCGTTGCCTGGTAAAACGCGGCGGCTGCGGGGGCGCGCCAGTCGACCAGGAGCTGGGTGCCTTCAGCGGTGAACACGCCGATGCGCCCAATGTAGTGTCGGGTGGCGTCGGACCTGTCGAGCCGGCCAAAAATAGCGTTCGATGAGACGGACCTCAGCAGTCCGATCCGATCCTCGTAGAACGTCGCGAAGGAGTCTCGCTCGCTGCGGTTTTGGTGCGTGCTCGCGGTTTGGGCGCCGATGACGTCAGTGAGTTGTGTTTCTAGGCGCGCGATTTGTTCGTCGATGCGTGCGTAGACTCGGTCGGCGTAGCGCTGTTCGAGGGCGATTTGCTCGTCAGAGGAAGCCACGTGGGGTCCTTCCAGGATGGGTCACGATTCGCGTGCGTCCCTTCGCGGGAGGCAGAAGCGACATTCCATTATGGTCGCTTTTCATGTGCGTTCCAAGCCGGGTGTGCGCTCGCGCGGTTAGCGGGAATCTGCTCGACACGCTGAAGGGAAACTGGGCGCGTGAATGCCGAGCGTGGAATGATGGTACGTGCGCGTGTTTTCGCGCAGTTTGGTACGAGAAGTTAGGGGAGTCCACGCATGGCACAGGGCTCAGTTAAATGGTTCAACGCCGAAAAGGGTTTCGGCTTCATCGAGGTTGATGGTGGCGGCGCTGACGTGTTCGTTCACCACACGAGCATTGACATGGACGGTTTCCGCACCCTCGATGAGGGCCAGCGCGTCGAGTTCGAGGTTGTCGACGGCGACAAGGGCCCGCAGGCCGCGCACGTTCGTTCGCTCGCGTAGGTTTGCCTCGCTAGGCTTTCGTTCCGCACCCGTGCAGGGTGCGGAACTTTTTTAATGTCCGACGGTGGCTGCGTTCGCGTCGCCGCCGAGCTCAACAACGCTGCCGCCACTGGCGAGTTTGTCGACGGTCTTTTTGTCGAGAGTGCGCACTGTCACCGCGTCGGTTCGAATCGCTCGGCGGGTATCGTCGCTGAGCCCGCCGGGTGCGTAGACGGCGATGCAGTTAGAGCGGCGGCGTTTCTTGATGGCGCTCGGTTCCGCGATGAGCTCGATCTCGCCGAAGACTTCGCGCAGCGTGACGATCTCATCGGCGAGTTCGCGCTGGTCTCGATCCATGGCGATGTTGGCGAGAAACATGCCGTCGTCGTTGAGGATTCGTCGCTGTTCGCGTGCTGCTTCGAGGCTGCGCATGGCGAGGGGCGTGCGGGAGTTGGAGAAGACATCGCGTATTACTACGTCGAAGCGTGCCGTGCGCAGGGTGGGAAGAACGGTGAAGGCATCGCCCTCGCGGATGGCGACGCGAGGCGATGGAGGAAGGTCCACCCATTCGCGAACGAAGTTGATCAGTTGTGCGTCGAGTTCGATGACGGAGTTCCGGGAGGCGGGGAAATGATGGGCGAGGGCTCGGGGGAGTGAGGCGGCTCCGCCGCCGAGGTGGGCGATGTTCAGTGCCGTCTCGCGGGGGTACGTCGTCGTCATGATCAGGGCGATCCACCGCATGTATTCGAAGACGAGGTGTTCGGGATCGGGGTGGATGTGGGAGCTCTCCATGCCATCGATGATCACGGTGTAGGAACCGTCTGTTTCGGGTTCCAACCGCACGACTGAGTGGCTAGTGGGAATGTCCTCGAAGAAGGGGAGGTGGAGGGGGAGCCGGTTCGATCGACGGTTGCGTGCCATGACTCGAGTTTAAATGTCTCACCCCCTTCCTATCGTCGTGAGTGTCGAGAAAGGGGAAGAATCATGACATCGACCATGACAGTGGCGGCGCCTGCGGCGCTGCGCGAAATTCGGGAACTTAACGCGGATCTGGATCGTTTGGAGACTTTCGAAGCCGAGATCCACGCGAGCCTCAATGAGGCAGGCGTGAGCGCCGCTGAACGATTCGAGCGCGTCCACCGTGCGGCGCTCAAGATTGCGGGGCTCGCGATTCGCCGAGCAAACACTCAAAGGAAACGCAAGCTGCCCCTGAACGTGTGGGTGGCGCTTGAGCGCATGGGCGGAATGCACAGGGCGCGCGCACGGGAGGCGGCGCGTTTTGTCGAGCTTCGCCGTAGCGCGGAGCACTACTGGGAGCACACGAGTCGAATCTCCCAGCAGGACGTGCAGGAGCACGCCGAACAGACCCTCGCCTATGTTCACTCGGTGAAGGAAGAGCTCCTCGGGCTTGAGGCTCTTGCCGCTGCCTGACCGCGTAGGCTTAAGTGCCAAGCGTTGGGAGGTGCGGCATGGACGGTGAGCCGTGGCAGCGCGCGATCGCGCATGTCGACATGGATGCCTTTTTCGCCTCCGTCGAAGTTCGCGACGACCCGCGTTTGCGGGGCCGCCCCCTTGCGGTTGGTGGCGATGGGCCCAGGGGAGTCGTCGCGACCGCTAGTTACGAGGCACGCCGATACGGGGTCCACTCGGCGATGCCCATGAGCCGCGCGCGTGCACTGTGCCCCGATCTGATTGTTTTGCCCGGTCGGCACGCCCACTATCGGGACGTGTCCGCGCAGATCATGGCTGTTCTCGACCGGTTTACGCCCGTTCGCGAAGCGGTAAGCGTGGACGAGGCGTATCTCGATATCTCCGGGGTGCAGCGTCTGCTAGGGGAGCCGGCAACGATCGCGAGAGACATCCGCCAGGCTGTATGGGACGAAGTCCACCTGACCTGCTCCGTGGGCGTTGGTATCTCAAAATCCGTCGCGAAGATCGCGTCCTCGCGCGCCAAGCCCCACGGCATTGACGTCGTTGAGCCTGAACGCACGGCTGAGTTCCTTGCGCCGCTTCCGCTTTCCGCCATCGGTGGCGTGGGCCCCGTCGCGCAGAAGAAGTTCACGAACCTCGGTGTCGTCACCGTCGGAGATCTCGCGGCCCTCCCTCCGAGCGTTGTGAGCAGAGCCGTGGGCTCCGCCGCCCCCGCGCTGCTTGCGCTCGCGCGCGGCGAGGATCCGCGTCCCGTCGGCGCGAGTGCGAAAGATAAGAGCATCGGAAAGGAGCGTACGTTCTCGACCGATATCGCTGATCCCGTGCGGCTGCGCTCGATCGCGACGAGCATGGCCGACGAAGTCTCGTTCCGATTGCGCAGGCGGGGCCTGGCCGCGAAGAGCGTCTCCATCAAGGTTCGTCGCCCCGATTGGTCGAGCCTCACGCGAACGGGTAGCTTCCCCATTCCGGTTCAGGAGAGCGAGGAGTTTCGTGAGCGCGCCCTCGTCGTGTGCGAGCGTGCCCTCGAGGGGGTGGGTGCCGTACGCCTGCTCGGAGTGCGGGCCGAGCACCTCGTGCCTGCCTCGAGTGTGCATGCGCAAGGTGATCTCGAAGGGCGATCGGCGACGTGGAGCGATGTGGATCGGGCGATGGACCGTGCTCGTGAACGCTTCGGCGTCAGGTCGCTCGCCAGAGCGTCCGGGCTCGACAAACGTGACCTTGAGGCGAAGGACGGCACGGATGCGGGCACAGGCGAGACGCGAGGCGGGGGCTCTCGATAGCGGTGCGTTTTCCGAATCTCAGGTTTGCTGCCTACACTGAAGGCACGACGATCCGCCGAGCAGCGCCCCTCACTCTCGTGCGTGGATAGGGCCTACTTTGTCTCGGTGTAAGGAGGCACCAATGCCACTTTCCGAAAAAGAGCAGAGGATCCTCGACGAGCTCGAAAAGCAGCTGTCGAGCGATGACCCCACGCTTGCGCACCAGTTCGGTGGGGCTGAAAAGTCGTCGTCGTTTAACCCTCGCCGCATCGCACTCGGTGGCGGCGTCATCGTCGGTGGTCTCGCGCTTCTGATTTTTGCGGTGTCGCTGCCGGCAGTGTGGCTCGGTGTTCTTGCCTTTATCGTCATGGTCGTCGGGGCATTCGTGTGTCTTTCAGCGGAAAAGCCGAAGACCATCCCCCTCGATGACCCTCGACGGATGCACCCGTCCTTCACGCAGGGAGTTGCGGGGAAGAATTCCAAGGGGTCTCAGCAGTCGAGCTTCATGAAGAAACTCGAAGATCGCTGGGACGAACGCGGTCGCGAGCGCTAGCGTTTCCCGGGCGCCGTTGCCCGGATCGTCCTGTAGGAACCGGCTTCACGAAAGGGAAGCCGGTTTATTGTGTAGGCAAGCGCCAGCGATAAAGGAAACCGGCATCGTCCTTCGATCCCGGCTCTCTACTGCATTCCTTAGGTTCTAAGTCCTAGAGCGTGCTTCCCTCGCCCTCGACTTTCCACTGCCTCCTCCACTTCCCTCCACTCTCCCCACTTTCCTCCACCCGCGTTGCCCTCCAGGATCTTGCGACCTTGGTGCGACGGTGCACTCTTTGCGCCAATTAGCTGTTCTGAACAGGCATTTTGTGTGTAAATGCGTCTCGGTCGGTGACGCGCAATTTCCTTGCGGGTAGTGCGGTGAGTCTGGGAAAACCCTCCGATTTTGGGTGCTTGAAGAGCTGTGCGGGGAATCTCCTCCACTTGCCTCCACTGCCATGAACTGCAGTTTTATGCCGATTTCGTGACAAAGTGGGGGAGGGGGTGTTGTTTGTGGTGGGAAGTGGGGTAAAGTGGGGGCGTAAGGAGAGGTCCACCCGAATTGAACGGGGGAATGGAGGTGCCCATGTTTCTTGGCACCTTCACGCCCAAGCTCGATGACAAGGGGCGGCTCATCTTTCCGGCAAAGTTTCGTGACCAGCTCGCGGCTGGACTCGTCATGACCCGCGGCCAGGAACACTGCGTGACGGTGTATCCCATGCGTGAGTTTGAGAGTCTCCACGAGCAGTTGCGGCAGGCGCCGGTCACGAGCAAGGACGCGCGCGATTACCTCCGCGTGCTCCTCTCGGGAGCGGAAGACGTCGTGCCGGATAAGCAGGGGCGCGTGACCATTCCTTCGCACCTTCGCTCGTATGCGGGACTCGATCGCGAATGCACGGTTATTGGTGCCGGTAATCGCATCGAGATCTGGTCGAGCGAGGCGTGGGAGACATATCTGGGACAGACCGAGGAGGCCTTCGCTCAAACGGCAACCGAAATCGTTCCAGGTTTGTTCTAGACGACGTGCCGCGAGGCATCTCTTCGCTTGCGCCCCGACGCATCTTCCCCGGTGGCGGGACGCAAGCGAGGAGATGTCTGACGGTATGACGTCACCCGCGAAACGACCACGACATCGGCGCCGCAACGGCGAAAGTAAGCGAAGCGCGAAGGGAGGCACGGCATGGACGCATCCCAGCTTCACGCACCCGTCATGCGCGAGGAGTGCCTCGAACTCCTTCGACCGGCGCTTGAGCGGGAAGAATCCACCTACGTGGATTGCACCCTTGGAATGGCTGGCCACGCCTGTGCGGTGCTCGAAGCCTTCCCGCATGCGCATCTCGTCGGTATCGACCGCGACCGCGCCGCGCTTGGTCTCGCGCGTGAGCGGCTCACGAGCGAAGGCTTCGAGGGGCGTTTCACTCTCGTACACACCACGTACGATCGCGTTGCCGACGCGCTCGCACACGCGGGGCGCGATAGGGCCGACGGCATCCTCATGGACCTCGGGCTCTCGAGTTTTCAGATTGATACGCGCGAACGCGGGTTTGCATACAGCGCAGATGCCCCGCTGGATATGCGTATGAACCCCGATGGAGATGCGCTCACCGCGGCGGACATCCTCAACACGTGGTCGGAGCAGGACATTGCGAACATCCTCTACCGCTACGGCGAAGAAAAGTTTTCCAGGCGCATCGCGCGCACGATCGTGAAGGAACGAGCGTCGGAACCCTTCGAGCGCTCCCCTCAGCTCGTCAGTGCGATCGAAAAGTCCATTCCCGCGAAGTCCCGCCACTCAGGCGGTCACCCGGCCAAGCGCACCTTCCAGGCGTTGCGCATCGCCGTGAATGAGGAACTCGACATCCTGCACGGCGCGCTCGACAACGCTCTCGCGGCCCTCGCGCCGGGAGGGAGGCTCGTGATCGAGTCGTACCACTCTCTCGAGGATCGAATGGTCAAGGAAGCCTTCACCGCGGCGAGCTCGTCGAAGACCCCCGAAGGATTGCCCGTCGACCTCGCTCAGTTTGCCCCCGATTTTTCGCTCGTGAAGCGTGGCGCCATGAAGGCGCCAGCGAGCGAGCAAGAAACCAACCCCCGTTCCGCAAGCGTGCGTTTGCGCGCCATTGAACGCATAACACCACCGGAGATCTCATAGCTATGGCACAGCTCGCTGCATCCCCCGCCTCACGCAGGCGTGCTGGCTTCGCCCCTGCTCATGCGCGCAAGGCGAACCTCGCGCTTGTCTCGCGCCCGCACATCCAACGCAGCTCCATCCCGTTCACGGTGCTGTGCACCCTCGTGCTGCTCGGCGCCGTGGTCGCGACCCTATTGCTCAACATTTCGATGACGAACATGAGCTACGAGGTCGCGAAGCTCCAGCGCGAATCGCGTGAACTGAGCGAGCAGACGCAGATGCTCGAGGAGAAGTCGGATCTTCTCGGAACACCACAGGAGCTTGAGCGCCAGGCACGTGAGCTCGGGATGGTGCCTGCAGGGAAGGTCGCCTACATCGATCTCGCGAACGGCAGCATCATCGGTGAGGCTGCGGCCGCGACGCAGGGAGCGGCCGCGCTCGTTCCGCACGTCACAAAAGCGCCGAAGAATCTTTACGATTACGGCATGGGTAACGAGAGGGCGCGCTAGACGTGCCGAATTCCCGTCCGCCGCGAGATTCTCGCAGCCGCCCGCCGCGCACCGTGCGTGACGGGCGTTCTCACGCTTCCCGTCAATCGGCCGGCGCCGCGCGTGCCCGGAACGGGTATGAGCCTTATCGCCGCCACCGCGTGATCGTGGCGCTCATGCTGATTGCGGCCCTCGCGATCAGCCTGCGCCTGGTGTGGATTCAGGGCATCAACTCGGCGGAGCTCGCGGCTGAGGCCCGGGCGAAGCGCTTGCACACCGAGCCAGTTCCAGCTCTACGCGGCGATATTCTCGACGCGAACGGGCAGGTGCTCGCGACGAGCACCGAGCGCTACACGATCATTGTGGACCAGCGTCAGATGCCCGAGTACCGAGCAAAGTCTCAAACGGCGACGGTCAAGGGAGTCAAGGCCGTCGCGATGGAGCTTTCACCTCTTTTGCAGATGAGCGTGGAGGAGCTCGAAGAGAAGCTCACGGGTAAATCGGGCTACACCGTCCTCGCGAAAGACGTGAGTCCGGAGGTTGAGGCTGCCGTCAAGCAACTCAAGATCGGTGGTGTCACCTCGGAGCGAGTCGCCGAGCGTCTGTACCCGGCGGGCCAGGTCGCCGGTAATATCGTGGGCTTCACGGGCTCCGACGGCACGGCCCTCGCGGGCGCTGAGCTGTCATTCGACAAGATTCTGCGAGGGACCGACGGCGAACGCCAGTACGAGCGGGGTGCGGGCGGCCAACTCATCCCCTCGGCTAAGGTCCATGAAAAAGAAGCGATCGACGGTGAAAGCATCGAGCTCACGATCGATCGAGACCTTCAATACCGCGCCCAGGAAATTCTTGCGCAGCGCGTCAAGGATTTTGGTGGCAGCGGCGGTTCGGCCGTGGTGATCGATCCCAAGACCGGCCATGTTCTCGCGCTCGCGGACTACCCCACGTACGATCCGAACAACCCGGGCGCGTCCGACGCAAAGTACCGCGGAAACCAGTCCGTTTCCAACGTCTTCGAGCCCGGCTCCACAGGCAAACTGTTCACCGTGGCTACGGTGATCAACGAGGGCAAGGCAAAGGTCGACGACCACTTCACGATCCCCTACCGCAAGGAATTTGGCGGAGAGAGTATCAAGGACTCGCACGAGCACCCCGTAGCGCACTACACGCTCGCCGGAGTCCTGAAGCACAGCTCCAACGTCGGCACGGTCGAAATCGCTGAGCGGGTCCCGAAGGAAAAGCGGGAAGAGTACTTGCGGGGGTTTGGGTTCGGCGCGAAAACTGCAGTGAACCTCCCCGGTGAATCCGCAGGCATCCTCCACGCGGCGAAGGACTGGCGCGGGCGTACGCAGTACGCTACGGCCTTTGGCCAGGGATACGCCGTCACCGCGCTACAGATCACCTCGGCGGTGGGGACGTTTGGGAACGACGGTGTGCACATTCAGCCGCGCATCGTCAAGGGACGCGTCGCTAATGACGGCTCTTTCACCCCGGAGCCCGAGGGAGAGCACACTCGCGTGGTCTCGAGTGAGACCGCTGCGACCATGAGGGCCCTCATGGATAACGACGTCGATGATGATGGCAAGGCTGCCGGTAGCGTCGCGGGCTACGCGGTCGGTGGAAAATCCGGAACGGCGCAGGTGCCCGGGGGAACGTACACCTCATCGTTTATCTCGATGGCCCCGATGGATGACCCGCAACTCGTCGTCGGCGTGTTCGTCTACGGAATTAAGGGGTTCAAGTCGGGCTCGGTCGTGGCGGGCCCCGCGGTTTCCGAACTCCTTGGCTACGCTCTTCAACGCCGCGGCATCGCCCCCTCCGGCGAGCCTGGAACTCAACTTCAGAACGAATGGAAGTGAAACTCGTGAGTGATCGCACCGATCTCATGCTGGGAGATCTCGCCCGGCAGCTCGAAGGGGCGCCTGGAGCGGGCGTACTCGAGCTGCGCGGTAGGAGTGTGCCGATCTCATCCGTGACGATCGATTCCCGCAAGGCGGGAACCGGCGCTCTCTTCGTCGCCGTTCAGGGTGAAAACGCGCACGGAGCGACCTACGCCAAGGCGGCGCTCAGCCAGGGCTGCGCCGCAATTCTCACGGACGAAGCGGGCGCTGCGATCGTGAACGACGCGCATCCGGGGGGCGACTACTCGGTGCTCGTGTGCGAGGATCCCCGCGCGCTCGCGGGCTTCGCCGCAAATCTCGTGTATGGCGAGCCCTCGCATGCCATCCCGCTAATCGGTGTGACCGGAACGAACGGCAAGACTTCGGTCACGACGATGTGTGCGCGCACGCTCCAAGAGCTCGGTGAAAGTGCCGGAATCGTCGGCACGAACGGGACGTTTCTCGCCTGGGCAGGCGGGCGCGAGGAGCAAATTCCGACGGAGCGCACGACCCCCGAGGCGACTGACGTCCACGCGCTTATGCGCCACATGGTCGACGAGGGCATGACGTGTGCCGCGCTCGAAGTATCGAGCCACGCGATGGTGCTCCACAGAGTAGCCGCCGTCCAGTTCGAGGTTGCGGTGTTTACGAACCTCAGCCAGGACCACCTCGACTTTCACAAGGACATGGAGGAGTACTTCGAGGCGAAGGCATCACTGTTTACGCCCGCGCATGCGAAGCGGGGAATCGTGTGTGTCGACGACGAGTGGGGCCGTCGTCTCGCAGCCCATGCGAGCGTTCCGGTGACGACGTACTCCGCAAAAGGACACGAAGCCGACTTCACGGTGGGGGAGATCCGCCGCGGAGAGTACGGAACGGTGTTCACCGTGCAACCGTCGGAAGGCGAACCTTTTACGCTCGAAAGCGCGCTTCCGGGAACCCACTACGTAGCCAATACCCTCGCGGTCGCACTCGTCCTTCGAGCGCTCGGCTTCGAGGGGGAGGCGGTGCGTCGGGCGCTTGCGGTGGCGGGCACGGTCCCGGGGCGCATGGAGAGGGTCGCCGAGTCCGACGCTTGCCCGCGCGTCGTCGTGGACTATTCGCACACTCCGGACGCGCTTGAGCAGGCTCTCGAGACGCTCCACACCCTCGAGGGCGTCGGAAAAATCGTGACGGTTTTCGGTGCGGGTGGGCACAGGGATTCGCTCAAACGACCGATCATGGGAGAGATCGCTGCGCGACTTTCTGATCGCGTGTTCGTCACGGACGACAATCCGCGCGATGAGGATCCGGCATCGATTAGGCGCGATGTGCTCGCGGGCATTCCGACGACGTGCCGTGCCGACGTCGAGAACGTGGGAGATCGTGCCGAAGCGATCGCACGAGCGATCGGCGAAGCGGACGCGCGTGACGTCGTGCTTATCGCGGGCAAAGGCGCGGAAAGTGGACAGGTACTCGCCGATCGCACGATTGAGTTCGACGACCGGGTCCACGCACGCACGGCGCTAGCGGCGTGGCAGCGTGCACATAAGGCGGACCTGACGACGGAGGTGCGCGATGCGTAAGACGACGGTTGGCGCAATCGCGCGTCTCGTGGGCGGCCGACTCGTCGGTGGCGCTCACGGCAACGAAAGCGTCCACGGAAAGGCGAGCGTTGATTCGCGTGTCATCGGTGAAGGAGACCTGTTTGTCGCCTTCGAAGGCGAGCACGTCGATGGTCACGACTATGTGGGCGCGGCCGCGAGGGCCGGTGCCGCTGCGGCTCTCGTGACGAAGGCTGTCCCCGGTCTCGAGCTTCCCGCTATTCAGGTCGCGGATCCTCTCGAGGCGCTCGAAATCCTCGCACGACACGAGTTGGCCGAAGCACGTGCGAGTGCGAGGCCGCCGATCGTGATCGCGCTGACAGGCTCGAACGGTAAAACGAGCACGAAGGATCTGCTTCACGCAATCCTCGCGCCAGTCGGGGACACAATCGCACCCATTGGAAGCCGCAATAACGAGCTGGGTCTTCCCCTCACCGTCCTCGAGCTCAGCGAAACGACGCGCTTTCTCGTGCTCGAGATGGGGGCACGGGGCATTGGGCACATCGCCCATCTCACGCACATCGCGCGCCCCGATATTTCCCTTGTTCTTAACGTCGGCTCGGCCCACGTGGGCGAGTTCGGAGGCCTCGACAACATCGCCCTCGCGAAAGGGGAGCTCGTCGAGGTTCTCGAGGAAACCGGAACCGCCGTGCTTAATGCCGACGATGCGCGGGTAAAGGCAATGCAGTCGCGCACGTGCGCTCGAGTCGTGCACTTTTCCCTTACTGACGACTCCGCGGAAGCCTACGCGAGCGATGTCGGCCTTGATGGCGCCGCTAGGGCGAGCTTCATGCTCCATATGGGCGGTAAGAAGGCGCCCGTCTCTCTCACGCTCACGGGCGAGCATCACGTGAAAAACGCTCTTGCAGCCGCGGCCGCGGCCGCAGCTGCTGGGGTGGGCTTTGAGGACGTCGTCGCAGGGCTTCGCTCCGCCGAACAGCGCTCCCCAGGGCGCATGCAGGTGAGCGAGTTGCCGGGCGACGTGACACTCATCAATGACGCCTACAACGCGAACCCCGATTCGATGCGCGCGGGCTTGAGCGCCCTTGCGGTTCTTGGTCATGAACGCCACACCGTTGCGGTCCTTGGCGAAATGCTCGAACTCGGTCCCGAGAGCGAGAAGGCACACCGGGATATGGGTGTTTTCGCAGTAGAGCAGGGGATCGACGTCATTGTCACGATTGGGTGCGGGGCGCATGCGATCCACCAAGGTGTGACCGAAACCCGCGGTGAGAACGAGCGCGCGGTGTATGTCGAACGCCTCGAGGATGCGCCCGCTGTGCTAGAAACGGTGAAGAGGCCCGGAAGTACCCTCTTGCTCAAATCATCGAACGGTGCGGGTCTCGCGAAACTTGGTGAGTCCCTCGTGCGCACGTGGGCAGCTGAGCCCACGAAAGCGGAAGACGCAGGAGAAAAGGCATGATCGGAATCTTGATCGCGGGGGCCGTAGCCGCGGTCCTGTCGTTCTCCCTGACCCCGCTTTATATTCGCTTCCTCGTGAAGAAGCAGTACGGGCAGTTTGTGCGCGACGACGGCCCCACGACCCACGCGACCAAGCGTGGAACGCCCACGATGGGCGGCGTCATGATCATCCTCGCGACCCTCATCGGCTACGGCATGGGGCACCTGAGCATTCTTCGCGCGCCGTCAGTGTCGGGCCTGCTTGCACTCTTGCTCATGGTCGGGCTCGGCGTGCTCGGCTTCATGGATGATTACGCCAAGATTGCCAAGAAGCAGTCGCTCGGTCTTTCTCCACGCGCAAAACTTGTGGGGCAAGGACTGATCGGTACCGCCTTCGCCGTTCTTGCTCTCCAGTTCCCCGATCGCTGGGGGCACACGCCTGCCTCGATGCACATCTCATTCGTGCGCGACATCCCGTGGCTGAATCTCGCGTTTGCCGGTACGGCCGTCGGCATTGTCCTGTTTGCGATCTGGTCCAACTTCCTTGTTGCCGCGTGGTCGAACGGGGTCAACCTCACGGATGGCCTCGACGGTCTGGCCTCTGGGGCCACGATTATCTTTGCGGGTGCCTACGTGCTGATTTCATTTTGGCAGTGGCGCCAGCAGTGCGGCATCGAAGAGATTCGCTCGTGCTATGCCGCGAGGGATCCGCTCGACCTTGCGATTGTCGCTGCCGCGGTGCTCGGGGCGTGCGTGGGCTTCCTGTGGTGGAACACCTCGCCCGCACGCATTTTTATGGGCGACACGGGTTCGCTGGCTCTCGGCGGCGTGCTTGCGGCCCTCACAATCCTGTCGCGCACGCAGCTCGTCGGCGGAATCATTGGCGGCCTCTTCGTCATCATCTCGCTGTCCGTGATCATTCAGGTCACGAGCTTCAAGCTGACGCGCAAGCGCGTTTTCCGAATGGCGCCTCTCCAGCACCACTTCGAGCTCAAAGGCTGGAATGAGGTGACGATCGTCGTGCGCTTCTGGATCATCGCGGGGGTGTTCGCGGCGTTCGGCCTCGGCCTGTTCTACCTTGACGCTTTGCGCTTTATCTAACCCACGTCCGTTCTCGACCAATTGCCAGGTGGCATCGCGTGACTGCATCTGAAACATCTAAGCGACTTCCCGAGCGCCCCTTCCCGGGTCTCGACGTGTCGGGCGCCCGCATTCTCGTGACGGGTTTTGGAGTCTCGGGCTACGCGATCGTGGACCAGACCCTTCAGCGAGGAGCGCACGTCACCGCCGTGGACGCGTCGCGATCAGAATCGAACCTCGAGCGTGCCAAGGTGCTCGAGACCCTCGGAGCCCGGATCCTGCTCGGCGAAGAGCACACTCGCGCGCTTCCCACGAACGCCGACGGTTCCCCCTTCGACGTCGTTGTCACGTCTCCCGGGTGGCGGCCCGACCACCCGCTTCTCGTTGCCGCGCAGAACGAAGGCATCGAGATCTGGTCGGAGATCGAGCTCGCGCGTCGCATGCAAAAGGCCGATGGCCCGGCGTGGCTCGCGGTCACGGGGACGAACGGGAAAACCACGGTCGTCACGATGATTGAGTCGATTCTGCAGCATGCCGGTGTTCGGGCGGTCGCAGCGGGCAATGTCGGGCTCCCGCTCATCGAAGCGGCCCTCGATCCCGTGGGCTTCGAGGCGATTGCGTTGGAGCTGTCGAGTTTCCAGCTTCACTGGACGGACAACCTCGGCGCCCATTCGAGTGCAATCCTGAACATCGGTGCCGATCATCTCGATTGGCACGGGGGGATGGACGCCTACGCGCAGGCAAAAGCGAAGGTTTATGCCGGGACTGAGCACGCGTGCCTGTACAACAAAGCCGACGAAAGGACGCTCCGTGCACTTGAGGATGCCGATGTGGTCGAAGGCTGCCGCGCAATAGGCGTTGGGCTTTCCTCGCCGGGGCCGAGCGAACTTGGCCTTGTCGAGGATCTCCTCGTGGATCGCGCTTTTTGCGAGAGCCGGTACTCTCAGGCAGCGGAGATCGCGAACCTCGATACCGTTGCGCACCTCGGTCCCCACGGCGCCCCGCCGCACGTTGCACTCAACGCCCTTTTTGCCGCCGGCCTCGCGCGCTCGTTTGGCGTCGAACCGATCCACGTGCGCGAAGGTCTCGCGGCTTATCGCGCCGGCGAGCATCGAAGCGAAATCGTCCACGTTGAGGGCGGCGTCGCCTTCATCGACGATTCGAAGGCGACGAACCCCGATTCTGCAGCGGCGGCGCTCAGCGCCGCGCAGTCAGTGGTGTGGATCGCCGGCGGCGACGCTAAGGGGGCGGACCTCCACAGTCTCGTCGCCGCGCAGGCCGAGAGGCTCAAGGCGGTCGTGCTCATTGGCCGCGATCCGGAGCCTTTCACCGCGGCGCTTAATGACAACGCCCCGGATGTCCCTCGTGTCTGGATTGACCCCGAAAAATACGGGGACACGCGTGCGCTTATGCAGGCGGCCGTGACCGAAGCGGCGTCGCACGCGAGCGACGGTGACGTTGTGCTTTTGGCGCCGGCTGCTGCGAGCATCGATCAGTTCACGAATTACGCCGAGCGGGGGAACCTGTTCGCGGAAGCTGCTCGGGGGCTCGGGGGCACGCCGTGAGCGAGCGCGCACGGCAGCGAGGCGCACGCACGCCGCAACGCCCGAGCGAGCAAAACCCGCTCGGTGACGTTGGCGGCGAAGTGAAATCAACGCTCGGCCGCTGGCTCCAGTCGCCCGCGCTTGATTTCTACGCGATCGCCGTGATCGGCGGTATTCTCATCACGGTTGGTCTCGTGATGGTGCTGTCCAGCTCCTCGGTGACCAATATCGCGAAAGGCAACTCCCCGTACGCGTCATTCATGACCCAGGGAGCATTTGCCGTCATCGGCCTTGTACTGCTGATTGCCGCGGCGCTCACTCCGGTGAGGTGGTACAAGAACATCGGCGTTGCGACGCTGCTGCTCGTTCTCGGCCTGTTCCTCCAGGCGCTCGTGTTCACGCCTCTCGGGCTCGGCAAGGGCGGCAATAGGAACTGGATCCACATCGGCCCGATCCGTGGCCAGCCGTCGGAATTTCTCAAGCTTGCACTCGCGGTGTGGCTCGGCGCGTTCTTGTCGAAGAACCGCGACCGGCTGCGCGAACTTCCCGTGCTCGCAACCGCTATCGCGGGAACGAGCGCGGCGCTCGGACTCATTATTCTCGGCCGAGACCTCGGCACGATGATGATGGTGGGCATTCTCGCCGCGGGAGCCTTCTGGGTTGCCGGCGTGCCAAAACGCTGGTTCCTCATCGCTGGTAGCGGTGCCGCCGCGATCGTCATAGGACTCGTCCTCGCGAGCCCTAACCGCATGGCGCGCGCTCTCAACTGGTTGCACGGAGAGTGCGCTGGCGATTCGTGCTACCAGGCCGACAACGGCCTCATGGCGCTCGCGACAGGCGGTTGGTGGGGCGTCGGTATCGGGCAGTCCCGCCAAAAATGGGGGCGTGTGCCCGAGGCCGACAATGACTTCATTTTTTCGATCATCGGCGAGGAACTCGGACTTTTCGGCACGCTCTTGATCGTGGTGCTCTTTACGCTGCTCGCTCTCATGCTGTACCGCATGATGGTCCGCCTGCGCGATCCCTTCGTACAGATCACGATCGCGGGCATCACGTCGTGGATTCTCGCGCAGGCGTTCGTGAACATGGCCGTTGTGACGGGCCTACTGCCGGTTCTTGGCGTGCCGCTACCTTTTGTGTCGGCTGGTGGATCGGCGCTCATTGCCTCGATGCTCGCGCTCGGCGTGCTACTCGCCTTTGCGAAATCGGAACCCGGTGCGGCCGAGGCACTTCGGGCGCACGCGAACTACTCGAAGAAGTCGGCGACGGTGGTCGCGAAGCCGGCGTCGGAAACACGTGCCACGAAGGGATCGCGCTCATGACACCTCAACCCAGCATCCAGGCAGATGCCGAGGCAACCGTTCTCGTCGCGGGCGCCGGAAGCGCGGGACACGTCTCGCCCATGCTCGCGGTTGCCAGAGCACTAACGGAGCGCTATGAGGGAGTGCGAGTGGTCGCCCTCGGCACGAAGGTCGGCCTCGAAGCGGATCTCGTTCCGGCGGCGGGCTTCGAGCTCCTCACGATTGATAAGGTGCCATTCCCTCGCCGTCCAAACGCCGCAGCCTTGCGATTTCCGCGCGAGTTCGGTCGCGGACTGGGCGATGTTCGGCGGTTCATTCGCACCGAGCACGTCGATGCGATCGCGGGGTTTGGTGGCTACGTGTGTCCGCCCGCCTACCTTGCGGGGAGGCACGCCAAGCTTCCGCTAGTGGTCCATGAAGCCAATAAACGGCCCGGAATGGCCAACAAGCTTGGGGTGCGGCTCGGGGCGCGCGCCATGACCGCTTTCGATATGAGCGGGACGTCGGGGCCGTTTTCACAGGCAGAGTGGGTAGGAATGCCCATGCGACCCGAAATCGCGCATCTCGATCGCGAGGCAAAGCGGGCCGAGGCGCGGGAGTCGTTCGGCCTTGACCCCGACAAGCCGACCCTTCTCGTGACGGGCGGCTCGCTCGGCGCGCAGCGCCTCAACGAAACCTTGATCGCGGCTATGGGCCCGCTCGAGGGCCTCGGCGTGCAGATTCTCCACGTCACCGGCAAGGGCAAGCGGATCCCGGCTCGGGGAAAACACTACGTGCAGGTCGAGTACGTGGACGGCATGGAAGGCGCCTACGCAGCCGCCGATTTCGCGCTCACACGCTCGGGAGCGGGAACCGTGTGTGAACTCGCCGCCGTCGGGCTGCCCGCGCTGTTCGTGCCGCTCCCCATCGGCAATGGCGAACAGGCGCTCAACGGGGCCGACATGGTCGCGGCCGGCGGCGCGCGCATGATCAAGGATGCGCTCCTTACCCCCGAGCTTCTCGTCGAGACCGTCGGTGAATGCCTGCTCGATACCGAAGTGCGCGGGCGGATGGAGAAAGCGGCTCTCTCCCTCGGCAAGCGGGATGCTGCTGAAAAGGTCGCCGACCGCATCGCTGCGACGATTCCGGCGCTCGCGACTCAGCGCCCCAAAGGAGGTGCCCGATGACCACGTCGAGCGATTTTCTCTCTCGCCTTCGCCCGTTCTCCCCGGGGGAGGTGCGCACTATGCTGAGGCCCGGCGCAGTCGTGACTGCTGCCGAGTGGCCCGAAGAGAGCGTCAGGAAGGTCCACGTGATCCGCATCGGCGGGGCGGGTATGAGCGCCGTCGCGCGCCTCGCGCTCGAAGCGGGCCTCGAAGTTACGGGCTCCGAATCCCAAGAGGGTCGGTTCCTGCCGCCCCTGCGCGAACTCGGTGCACGTATCACCGTCGGTTTCGACGCTGACTCCGTAGAAGAGGACACCGATCTCGTGATCGTGTCGACTGCCGTACGTGCCGATAACCCCGAAGTACGACGCGCGCACGAGCTGTCTATCCCCGTGATTCACAGGGCGGCGGGGCTCGCGGGTCTCCTCGGCACGCATGCGATCATCGCTGTCGCGGGCACTCACGGCAAGACTACGACGAGTGCGATGGCGACACTGGCCCTGCGCGCAGCGGGTGCCGAGCCCGCCTGGGCGGTTGGTGCGGCGGTCGCGCAGCTCGGTGCGAACGCGAGCCAGGGCGCGGGTGAATATGCGGTCGTGGAGGCGGATGAGTCCGACGGCTCCTTTGTCGCCTTCGCTCCCTCGGTTCTCGTGCTCACGAACTTCGAGGCCGACCATCTCGACTTCCACGGCACCGAACAGAACCTCCGCGCGGTGCTCTCGGCGTTCGCCGCGAGGCTCTCAGAGACGAACGGCACGCTCGTTGCGTGCGCGGACGACCCCGGCGCGCACGCCTTTGCCCTGGACGCGCGCGACGCAGGCCTTCGCGTCGTGCTGTATGGCGAACACCCCGAAGCGACGTGGCGGATTGTCGCCGATCACTCGAATGCTTCCGGCGCTCACGTCCAGGTCGTCGCACCGAACGGGCAGAACGTCGACCTCGCCTTGCGCGTTCCAGGCCGACATAACGTCCTCAACGCCCTCGGCGTGCTCGCCGCTCTCGACGTCCTGGGCATTGAGCGCGAGAGCGCCCTTGGCGGACTCGCCGAGTTCGAGGGGGCGGATCGTCGCTTCCAGGTTGCGGGCGAAGTGAATGATGTCGCCGTGATCGATGATTATGCGCACCACCCGCGCGAGGTCGCGGCTGCGCTTGCGGCGGGCCGCGAGCGTGCAGAGGGCGGGCGGCTCGTTGCCGTCTTTCAGCCGCATCTGTTCTCGCGCACGAAAGCGTTTACGCGCGAGTTTGCCGAGGCACTGAGCCTCGCAGATGAAGCCGTTCTCCTGCCGATCTACCCGGCACGCGAGGATTTCGATCCGAGTATTCGAAGCGAGGACATCGCCGCTCTCGTGGACGGCGGTGCCCGCGTTTTGGAGGCGGGCGATGTGCCCAACTACCTCGCTGAGCACGCGCATGACGCGCGCGTGATCCTCATGATGGGGGCCGGAGACATCGTGGATGTGAGCCCGCGCGTGCTCGAGGCGCTCAAGGCGAGGGGCGCATGAGCCCAGCAAAACGCCCGCCGCGCCCCGTGCGCCCCACGCGCAGGACGGAACACTCAGCCCGTTCAGGTGCGAAGGCCGCGCCGAACGCGAGCGCCGAAGCTTCCCACGAATCCGCCCAACAGTCTCGAGTCGTGGCAAAGCCTCGCTCGGGTGCACACCCTCGTCCGCCCGTGAATCCCGAACGCGCGGGGGATAAGAAGGCAAAGAGCAGCCAAGTCCCAAAGCCCTGGCGTGCGCTCGGCAACCGTCGGAAGAAAAAAAAGACTCCCGTTGGTGCCCACGCCCCTTCCCGAACGAGACCCTCGGACGGGCCGATTGTCGATGCAAGGGAGAGGTTCACGAGTCGCGTGCGGAGGAAGCCGTGGCAGCAGGGCCGGCACTGGCTTACTCTCACCGTCGGCACGATTGTGGCGCTTGTCGTTCTCGCGTTGCTCGCCCTGGCCTTTCTCCCGCAGCTCAAGGTTTCCGAGGTGCGCGTGGCTGGCGCAACGTACGTCGATGCGAGCGCCCTGGAACAGATTGGGAGCGCCCGTGAGGGTCAGGCTCTCGCCTTTGCCGACCTCGACTCTCTCGAAAAGGACCTCGCCGCTGTTCCAGGGGTCAAGGAGGCGAAGGCATCGCGTCACTGGCCGAGCACGATCCGCGTCGTCGTCACGGAGCGGACCGCGATCGCCAACCTCGATTCGGGCGGCCGCAGCGTGCTCGTGGATGGCTCGGGCACCGCGCTTCCCTCGACTGCGGCGAACCCGGCGGATCTGCCGCACCTTTTTGTCGATCCGGCATCGGCGAATACGAAGGCGACCGAAGCGGCCCTCCTCGAGATCGTGCGCGTACTCCCGCCGAATTTGCGTGCCGCCCTCACGAAGGCCACGGCGAGCGCGCCGTCGAACGTGACACTCGAAGTTTCCACGGAAGCGGGCCCTCGCACGGTCGTGTGGGGAGGCCCCGAGGATTCCGAGCTCAAAGCGAAGGTGCTCGAGGCACTTCTCAGCCAGCCTGGCGCGGTGATTGACGTCTCTTCGCCGGAGGCCCCGACGATTCGCTAAAGGGAAGCACGTACGCCCAACTACGCGCGCGTCGTTCCCACGTTCCGTGGAGGCTGTGACGAGAAAATGACATTCGTGTAAGACACGCGCCCGACAATGTTGCCCTAGACGCCTGTCAGGCAATAGCGTCGAGTACGAGACAAATGTGCCACTCCATGTCTCTTCTGTCCTGTCCGCGCCGGGCGCGGGAGGCGCACTAGGCAGTGTGATGGGGTGGAGCTGGAGCAACGAAAGCAAGGACATCCACGTGGACGGATCGCAGAACTACCTCGCAGTCATTAAGGTCGTCGGTGTCGGCGGCGGCGGCGTCAACGCCGTGAACCGGATGATCGAATCCGGCCTCAAGGGCGTCGAGTTCATTGCCATTAACACCGATGCCCAGGCGCTGCTCATGTCGGATGCCGACGTCAAGCTCGATGTCGGCAAGGAACTGACCCGCGGCCTCGGCGCCGGTGCTGACCCGGAGGTCGGGCGCAAGGCTGCCGAAGACCACAACGACGAAATCGCCGAGGCGCTCGAAGGTGCCGACATGGTGTTTGTGACCGCTGGTGAAGGTGGCGGCACCGGAACCGGCGGCGCGCCTGTCGTCGCGAAAATTGCTCGCTCGCTCGGTGCTCTCACAATCGGCGTGGTGACGCGTCCGTTTACGTTCGAGGGCCGCCGCCGCTCGACCCAGGCCGATTCGGGCATCGACGCCCTCCAGGCCGAGGTCGACACGCTCATCACCATCCCGAACGACAAGCTGCTCCAACTTGCCGATGTCAAGGTGTCGATGATCGACGCGTTCAAGCTCGCCGATCAGGTTCTCCTTCAGGGCGTGCAGGGCATTACTGACCTCATTACCACCCCGGGCCTCATCAACCTCGACTTCGCTGACGTCAAGAGCGTGATGAAGGATGCCGGCACGGCGCTCATGGGTATCGGCACCGCGAGCGGTGACGACCGTGCCCTCCAGGCCGCTGAACTCGCGGTCTCGAGCCCTCTGCTCGAAGCGTCGATCGACGGCGCCTACGGCGTGCTCCTGTCGGTTCAGGGTGGCAGCGATCTCGGCCTCGTCGAAGTGTCGGATGCCGCGCGCCTCATCCAGGAAGCCGCTCACCCGAGCGCGAACATCATCTTCGGTACCGCCATCGATGATGCCCTCGGCGACGAAGTGCGCGTGACCGTGATCGCCGCGGGCTTCGACCCGAAGCCCGAGCGCGCAGAGGATGCCGCGCAGCAGAAGCAGCAGGGTGTGCCGAATAGCGCCCCGCAGGCCGCCCCCGCCCAGCCCGAGCAGCAAAGCTCAAGCCGCGACTGGGTTTCGGCTCCCGCGCAGGGCCAGGGCTACATCCCGGCTCGCTCGCCGCAGGTCAACACCGAACAGGCTCAGGGTGCGCAGCAGGATCCAGCTGAGGCGGAAGGCGCAGTCCAGGTTGAGCGGCCGCAGGTGCCCAATGTTCCCTCGATCCAGCAGGATTCGAACCCGGACGACGACCTCGATATTCCCCAGTTCCTTCGCTGAACCATGAGCAGCGAATCATATGCGCGGGCCTTCGACTTGTCGGGGGCTCGCGCCCTTTTCACGGGCGTTGCTGAAGGCAACCTTGCGCTGCACGTAGGCGACGACCCGAATAGGGTGCGTGCGCGTCGGGAGGTTCTCGAGCGCGAACTCGGGGTACCTCTCGTTTTCGTCGAACAAGTACATTCCGCGGACGTCGCCATCGTGCGCAGCGAGCGGGACGTCCATGCCATGCGGGAGCACGAGCACGTCGCGGATGCCCTCGTGACGGACCGTTCCGACGTCGCCCTTGCGATCATGGTCGCCGATTGCGTTCCGGTGCTGCTCGCCGATGAACAGCGTGGCGTGATCGCGGCAGCGCATGCGGGGCGCCGCGGCCTTCTCGGCGGAGTTCTCGGTGCGAGTGTTGAGGCGATGATGGGCCTCGGTGCATGCCCCGCGAATATCCGCGCACTTATCGGCCCGTCGGTGTGCGGGCGATGCTACGAAGTTCCCGAGCCGATGTTCCGGGAATCGGTCGAGATTCAGCCTGCGCTAGCCTCGCGCACGTCGTGGAATACCCCGGCGCTCGACCTGCCTGCCGGTGCTGTCGCCGCGCTGCGAGACGCGGGTCTTGCGCCCGAGGGGATCGAGGTTCTCGAGCGGTGCACGCTCGAAAGCGAAGAACTCTTTTCCTACCGCCGTGATCCACGAACCGGGCGCTTTGCGGGCGTCATTACACGGAGCCCCCGGGCCGTGTGAGAATCGCGCCTAAGCGCAACGTGCGACACGCGTGTAAATTCCGCGGCGCCAGGGTTTCCTGCGGTAGTTTCAAGAAAGACCCCGCACTCCCGTGCTTCCCCAGGGGCGAACAACCGGCTTCTTTATAGGGAGAACTTCGATGGGCGCATTGCGCAACTTGATGGTGAGCGTTGGGCTCGCCGAAGAACAGGACACCTACTACGACGACACTCAGAGCTACGCGGCCGAGGACACGCACGCTGCGCGCGTCCCGGAGCGCACCGCGGAGCCCAAGGTCCAGGAGGCAAACGTGACCCCGCTTCGTCCGCACCAGACTGGCGTCTCGCTTGCGCCGGCCGCACCGGAGACCATGCAGCGCATCACGACGATTCACCCCCGCTCCTACAACGACGCCAAGAGCATCGGTGAATCATTCCGCGATGGCGTTCCCGTTATCCTCAATCTCTCCGATATGAGTGAAGCTGATGCCAAGCGCATGGTGGACTTCTCGGCGGGTCTTGTGTTTGGTCTTCGCGGCACGATTGAGCGCGTGACCACCAAGGTGTTCCTGCTGTCGCCGGAGTTTATCGAAGTTGAGGGTGAGTCCCGCACCGACGAGGGCACGTTCTACAACCAGAGCTGAACATGGCGATCCTCGCCTCTGTCGTCTACCTCGCGGCGTATCTTTTCTCGATCCTTCTGCTCGTGCGGATTGGCCTCGAGATGATCCAGTCGTACGCGCGATCGTTTAAGCCGCGCGGCTTTGTGCTCGTCGTATGCGAGTTGATCTATACGGTGACGGACCCTCCGGTGAAGGCCCTGAGGTCCGTGATTCCGCCACTGAGGCTCGGCGATGTAGCGCTCGATGTGAGCGTCCTCGTGATCTTCTTTGTGTGCTCAATCATCTCGATGCTCGTCGCTCCCTTCGTGCTGTGAGCACAGCTGCGGGAAACGAACCGTGTTTTCAGGGTGCGCCCGCACTCTCAGGTAGAGTTAAATAGTCATCATCTGTTCAAACGACAAGAGGTGGAACCCATGGCTCTTATGCCAAAGGATCTCGAAGACAAGCGCTTTACTCCCGTGCGCTTTACCGAGGGCTACGACATGGACGAGGTCGACAAGTACCTCGACGACGACGTCATTCCCCGCCTTCGTGAACTCATCGAGGAAAACGACCGCCTGAAGCGCGAGCTCGAGGAAGCACAGAGCCGCGTTGCCGAACTCGAGGCCCGCGTCAACCAGGAAGGCGACGGTGCCGTCACGCCGGCAGCCGTCGGAACCGAAAGTGCCGATGAGCCGACCGAGGCCCCCGCGACCGAGCCGGAGACCGAAACCGCTGTCGCTGCCGTTGCTCCCGCTGCGGCCGCAGGCGCGACTCGCGTTGGCGAAACCGATTCCGCTTCCGAGCTCATCTCGCTCGCGCAGCGCCTCCACGACGAGCACGTTGCGAACGGTCAGGCCGAGCGCGATCGTCTCATCAGCGAGGGTACCGCCGAGCACGAGCGCATCATCAACGAGGCCAACGAGACCTCGCGCACCACGCTCGAGCGCCTCGAAGGCACCAAGAGCGAACTTGAGAAGGAAATCGAATCGCTGCGCACCTTCGAGCGTGACTACCGCACTCGCCTGCGTAACTACCTCGAGAACCAGCTTCGCGATCTCGACACTGGCGAAAGCCAGGAGAAGGCCGCCAACTACGGCCTGTGAGCGGCAACACGATGAAGGGAAGCGCCGGAACCGCACGTGCGGCCGGCGCTTCCGCCCGTTCCACACTGATCGTGGCGTTCGTGATCGCCACGATCGTCTTTGTGCTCGACCAGCTGTCGAAGCTGTGGGCCGAAAACACCCTCGAGCACAACGTCGCGCAGCCCCTCGTCGGGGACATCCTCAAACTCCGCCTCATCTATAACTCGGGCGCTGCTTTCGGGCTCGGCGGTTCGATCACCCCGATCATCACCGGTGTTCAGATCGGGATCGCGCTCGCCGTTATCGTCGTTCTCGTCCGTTCCGTGCGCTCGCGCGCGTGGACGATATCGCTCTCGCTTCTTCTCGGGGGCGCACTCGGAAACATCGTCGATCGCCTTTTTCGGGACCCGGGGCCGCTCACCGGTCACGTTGTCGATTTCCTCGAGCTCCCGCACTGGCCGATCTTTAACGTCGCGGACATCGCCGTCACGAGCGGAGCCGTTCTGCTCGTGCTCCTCACCCTTGTCAACGCCCCGTTGGATGCGGGGGAGAAGATCGAGGTGAGCGAGTGAGTGGCGAGCGACTTTTCTTCGTCCCCGGTGGGCTCGAAGGGGAGCGCGTTGACGTCGCTCTTTCCCGCCTCCTGGGGCTCTCGCGCACGAAGGTTGCGGATCTTGTGCAGTCGGGCAACGTCCTCATCGACGGGGAGGTCCCCGCTCGCTCGGAACGCGTGAGCGAGGGCCAGGAGCTCGCGGTGACGCTTCTCGAGGTGCGTGACATCGCCGATGTTGCCCCCGAAAAAGTGGACGGTATGGACATCGTCTTCGAGGATGCCGATATCGTTGTGGTCAATAAGCCCGTGGGCGTTGCCGCGCATCCGAGCGTCGGGTGGGAAGGCCCAACCGTTCTTGGCGGCCTGCTTGGCGCGGGCGTGGCTATCACGACCAGCGGCGCGCAGGAGCGTCGCGGTATCGTCTCCCGCCTCGATGTGGGTACGAGCGGCCTCATGGTTGTCGCGAAGAGCGAAGTCGCCTACTCGGTCTTGAAGAACGCGTTTCGCAATCGGCTCGTCGACAAGCGTTACCACGCTCTCGCCCAGGGGCACTTCGACAACATGAAGGGCACAATCGATGCACCTATCGGGCGCAGCCAGAAGCACGACTACAAGTTCGCCGTCATGGCGAGCGGAAAGCCGTCGGTCACACACTACGACGTGATTGAGATGTTTCCGGGCGCTTCCCTCCTTGACATCAAACTCGAGACCGGCAGGACCCACCAAATACGCGTGCACATGAGTGCCGCTGGGCATCCCCTTGCGGGAGACCCACAGTATGGTTCCGATCCGAAACTCGCCGAAAAGCTTGGCCTCGTGCGGCAGTGGCTGCACGCGCGAGCGCTCGCGTTTGAGCACCCCACGAGGCATACGCGCGTAACATTCGAGGCCCCGTACCCGACGGATCTCGAGCACGCGCTCGAGGTGTTGCGCTCAAGCTAAGAGCAGGATCGCACGCGCGGGTTTCTGAGGCCGCCTATTCGCGTTCGGCCGACTACCATCGTGGGCATGGCTTCAGAGGATTTCGTTCACCTTCACGTCCACACCGATTACTCGATGCTCGATGGGGCCTCGAAGATCAGCAAGCTCGTGAACGCCGCCGCTGAAGCCGGCCAGAAGGCAATCGCGATCACCGACCACGGATACGTGTTTGGGGCCTACGAGTTTTACAAGAACGCTGTAGCCGCGGGCGTGAAGCCCATCATCGGTGTTGAGGCGTACGTGACGCCCGGCACGAGCCGTCACGATCGATCGCGCGTGCAGTGGGGCACGAAGGCGCAGCAGGATGCCGGCGATGATGTTTCGGCGCGCGGTGCCTACACCCACCTCACACTCCTGAGCCGCACGACCGCGGGCATGCACAACCTGTTCCGGCTCGCGAGCTTCGCTTCGCTCGATGGTCAAATGGGCAAGTGGCCCCGCATGGACCGCGAGATTCTCTCGAAGTATTCCGATGGTCTGATCGCCTCGACGGGCTGCCCGTCCGGTGAGATCCAGACTCGCATTCGCCTCGGGCAGTGGGACGAAGCCGTCAAGGCCGCTGGCGAATACCAGGACATGTTCGGTAAGGAGAACTACTTCGTCGAGCTCATGGACCACGGTCTTGAGCTTGAGCGGCGCGTCACAAAAGACCTCATCGAGCTGTCGAAGAAGATTGGCGCGCCTCTTCTTGCCACCAACGACCTGCATTACGTGTACGAAGATGACGCGAAAATCCAAGACGCACTTTTGTGCATCAACTCGGGCTCGACGTTCGATACGCCGGGGCGCTTCAAGTTTGATGGCTCGGGCTATTACCTCAAGAGCGCACGCGAGATGCGCGAACTCTTTCGTGAGCTACCCGAGGCGTGCGATAACACTCTGAGGGTCGCCGAAATGTGCGACGTGCAGTTCACGACGACCGCGGAGGGCGCGAACTACATGCCGCGCTTCCCGGTTCCCGAGGGAGAGGACGAGCACTCCTGGTTCGTGAAGGAAGTCCAAAAGGGTCTTCACGAACGGTACCCGAGCGGGATCCCCGACGAAGTGCAGGAACGCGCCGACTACGAGGTTGGCATCATCACGCGCATGGGCTTTCCGGGGTACTTCCTCGTCGTCTCCGACTTCATCCGCTGGGCGAAGGAACGCGGTATCCGCGTGGGACCGGGTCGTGGCTCCGGTGCGGGCTCGATGGTGGCGTACGCGATGCGAATTACCGACCTCGACCCCCTTCCTCACGGGCTTCTCTTCGAGCGCTTCCTCAACCCAGATCGCGTGTCCATGCCCGACTTCGACGTGGACTTCGACGATCGCCGTCGCGGCGAGGTGCTCGAGTATGTGACCGAACGCTACGGAGACGACAAGGTCGCTCAGGTCATCACGTACGGCGTGATGAAAACGAAGAACTCGATCAAGGACTCGGCGCGCGTGCTCGGCGAGCCGTATGCGCTCGGCGACCAGATGACGAAGGCGCTTCCGCCCGCCGTGATGGGCAAGGACATCACGCTCAAGGGCATCTTCGACGAGAACGATAAGCGCTACGCGGAGGCTGAGGATTTCCGCCGTCAGTATCGTGAGAATCCTTCGTGGCAGCGCGTCATGGATATCGCGCAGGGCGTCGAAGGCCTCACGCGCGGCTGGGGTGTACACGCGTGCGCGGTGATCATGTCGAGCGAGACCCTCACCGACATCATCCCGATGATGCGTCGCCCTTCCGATGGGCAGATCATCACGCAGTTCGACTATCCGACGTGTGAAACCCTCGGCCTGCTCAAGATGGACTTCCTTGGGCTGCGTAACCTCACGGTGATTTCTGACGCGATTGAGAACATCGAATCGAACGGCAAAGAGGTCCCCGACCTCGACCACCTTGGCTTCGAAGATCCGGCGACATTCGATCTGCTTCAACGCGGCGATACTCTCGGCGTGTTCCAGCTCGATGGTGCGGGCATGCGCTCCCTGCTTCGCCAGATGAAACCCGATAAGTTCGGCGACATTAGCGCCGTGTCAGCCCTGTATCGTCCGGGCCCGATGGGTATGAACTCGCACACGAACTATGCGCTCAGGAAGAACGGACTCCAGGAGATCACGCCGATCCACCCGGAGCTCGAAGAACCGCTTCACGACATTCTTGCCGAGACCTACGGCGTGATCGTGTACCAGGAGCAGGTCATGCAGACCGCGCAGAAAGTCGCGGGCTTCACGCTTGGTCAAGCTGACATTCTTCGTCGAGCCATGGGCAAGAAGAAGAAGGCAGAACTCGATAAGCAGTACGTGGGCTTTCGCCAGGGCATGCTCGACCACGGCTATAGCGATTCCGCCGTGCAGGCCCTGTGGGATGTGCTGCTTCCGTTCGCGGACTACGCGTTCAACAAGTCGCACTCGGCGGCGTACGGGGTCGTGTCGTACTGGACCGCCTACCTCAAGGCGAACTATCCCACCGAATACATGGCGGCGCTTCTCACGTCGACCCAGAACAACCGCGACCGGCTCGGCCTCTACCTCGGCGATTGCCGCCACCGGCACATCACCGTGCTTCCGCCGGACGTGAACTCCTCGCTCATGAACTTCGCGGCCGTCGGTTCTGATATCCGCTTCGGGCTGTCGGCGATTCAGAATGTCGGCGCGCACGTCGTCGAAGAGATCATCAAGACGCGTGAGGAGAAGGGCGAGTTCACGTCATTCACGGACTTCCTCGACAAGGTTCCGCTTTCGGTGTGCAACAAGCGCACGATCGATTCGCTCATCAAGGGCGGCGCGTTTGACTCGCTCGGTCACAACCGTCGTTCGCTCGTCCTCGTGCACGAGGACGCGGTTGACGGGATCGTGGACGTCAAACGCAAGGAAGCTCAGGGGCAGGATGACCTTTTCGGCGGCGGCATGTTCGGCGACGACTATGCGTCGGGTAGCGCCGCGACGATTCAGATTCCGGAGCTTCCCGAGTGGGATCGCAAGCAGAAGCTCGCGTTCGAGCGCGAGATGCTTGGCCTCTACGTGAGCGACCATCCCCTTCAGGGGCTTGAGCACGTTATTGCGCAGGCGAGCTCGCATTCGATCACAGCCCTCGCGGAAGCCGAGGATACGGACTCGCTCGGGATGGTCACGATCGCGGGTCTCATCACGAATATTCAGCGCAAGATCACGAAGAAGGGCGATACGTGGGCGATCGTCACCGTCGAGGATCTCGAGGGTGCAATCGACTGTCTCATGTTCCCGCAGTCGTATCAGCAGGTTGCGACGGAGCTCGCGGGCGATCTCGTCGTCTCGATGAAGGGGCGCGTCGATAACTCGAAGGGCTCACCCGAGATGCGCGTGCAGGAGATGCGGGTGCTTGACACGTCCGGGGCGATGTCCGACGGTCCCTTGATGATCACCGTTCCCGATTCGCGCATGACGAGCGAGGTCGCCCAACAGCTCCGCGGGATTCTCGAGGACAACCCGGGCGGGAGCGAAGTGCGTCTGCGTCTTACCGAGCCCGGCCGATCGACGCTTATGCGCGTGGACCGTCGACTGTCGGTGGCGCCTTCGCCTGCCCTTTTTGCCTCCCTCAAGACCTTGCTGGGCGCGCAGTGCCTGAACTAGGGGCGCTCGGGGTGCGGCCGCGGGTTTAGTGCGTGGAGCTGTGTCCGACGTCTGCCTGCTTCCGTCGCGTCACAAGCCCCGCGATCACACGCCAGCCCAGGAGGAAGAGCGCGTTGACGGCGAAGGAGACGAGAACGAACGGCAGCGCGGTGCCCGCGCCCGTGAGGGTGCGCAGAAGCATCGCGGTCACGACCGTGATGGCAACGATGAACACGCCGTGGGGCCACAGCCGCCATGGTTCGACCCGCCACGCGCGCAGCACGAGGTGGGCGAGCACGAGTCCCGCGAGGAATGGCCACGCGACACGCGCAAGGTTCACGAGCGTGAGCGCGCCGTTGTGGCTCAGAGTTCCGAGTACGGAAAAGAGGACAACAAGGAAAGCGTCGGCCGCGAGGGCCCTGTAGTAATTTCTCACCCCGCCACCCTAGCCCCTTCCCGGGGCGTAAAATTACGTGAGGGTCCGTGAAGGTGACGGACCCGCCCACCGACGTCGACGAAAGGCCCGCACGATGACCGCGACCCCCAGCAACGGCGAGAACGGCGAGAGCGATCGCGATAAGGCGAAAATCGATGCCGAGTTCGAGGCGATGATGCGGGGGATCGACATCGACGATTCGATCCTAGGCTCAGGGGACGAACCGCCCACCGGATACGCGGTTCCCGGCAGTCTGCGCAAGCCAACGGGACCCAACACGCCGGGAAGCGCCGGCTCGCTCACGGGCCCCACTCCAGCGACGCCCGGCGGAAGCGGCGATGACGTGGAGGTCCCCGACGATCTCTCGACCCTCCATGATTCCGCGCCGGCCGAAGACCCGGCAGCCCCTACCCCGATCGCCATTGTCGCAACCCCACTCGCGTCGGCGAAGGCGCTCGCGGGCGTGGTGCGTCTTGCGCTCGCCGCTGAAGACGATCGCACACCGTTTCCCGAGGGAGCCGTCACTGCGCAGGCGGAAACGGGCGCGATCCTCACGGGCCACGTGGATGAGGAAGAGGCACACACGCTTGCCCGCCTCGTGTCCCTCGGGCTTCAGCGCCAAGGCGTCGTGATGTTTTGGCGCCGCGGTGATCGCATGATTGCGTTCCGCTACCGCGCGGGTCGCAACGAAGGGGAGACCTCACCGGCACTCGTGCTCGGCGCGCTCGCGGGGGAGGTCGAGGATCTTCTCCTCGGCGTCGATGCGCTCGAGGATCTCGAGGAGACGTACGATCCCTCGAGCATCAGCCGCCTCGAAGCGGTGAAGTGGATCGCGGGCGGGCGACGCAAGTGATTCTCGCCTACGTCATGCTTGCCTTTGGAGGGATTCTCCTCGGCGGCGCCTACTCGTTCACGAAGCAAAAGAAGCCGGTTCTCGCTGTCATCGCGCTCGCAGTTACTGGCCTCGCGTGCGTTCTCGTCGCCTTTTGGCGTATCCGGATGGGCTAGGGATGGAGCATGTCTCAGCTCACCCTTCTGCCCGCTATTGACATCGCGGATGGGGCTCTCGCGCGCGCACCGCGCGGACACGAGAGCCTGCACCCAGCCGAGGCTGCGCGCCTCTTCGCGCGCAGCGGCGCCGCGTGGATCCACCTTGCTGACCTCGACCGGGCTTTTGGGAGAGGGAGCAATGACACGCTGCTCGCCGAGATCGTGCGCGGCGCACAGGACCTCGGGGTTCGCACCCAGTGTTCGGGCGGTATCGACTCTCCCGATGCCCTCACCACGGCGCTCGCAACCGGGTGTGCGCGCGTCAATCTCTCCGCTTCCGCGCTCGCGGACCGTGGCTTTGTGCGAGAGGCGATTGATATGCACGCAGAGCGTATCGCCGTGTGCGTCGACGTGCGCGGAACCCTCGTTCACCCTCGCGGAAGCGCGGACCCCATCGGGGAGCTCACTGACATCCTCGCGTTTCTCAACGACGCGGGCTGCGCTCGCCTCATCGTCACGGAGATCGATCGCGACGGCGCTCTCTCAGGCCCGCCCCTTGCCCTCCTCGAGAGCGTCTCGAGGGCGACCGACGCCGAACTCATCGCATCGGGAGGAATCGCGGACCTGAAAGACATCGAGGACCTCGCGCGGCTTGCCGGCCACACCCGAGTGGCAGGTGCCATCGTGGGCCGCGCCCTCCTCGAAGGGCGCTTCGGTCTCGCGGAGGCTCTCGCGTGCGTGCAGAGAGTCGAAAACGAGGGTGCCGAGCAACCGTCGGAAAGGAAAAAATGAGCCTTCGGAGACAAGATCCCAAGGTCGCGCGCACGCTACCCCCGCATTTCGCAACGAAGGATCAGCGCGCGGACACCGCGGGAACACCGTGGCACGGGCGCGACCTCACGCCCTCACACTTCCCCGGTGATGTGGGGGAGCGACACGAGGGTGTCGCCAAGGCGCTCGACGCGTGCGATGCGGGGGAGGACCCTACACGCGAAAAGCTCGTCGAGGCCCTAGCCGGCACGCGTGTGCTCATTCCAATCCAAGCGATCGCAACCGAGACCGCGACAACAGCGAGCGGGCTGCACGCCGATAACGCCTCCGACATGGCTATGCTCAAGCTTCAACTGCGCGATGGGCACATGGCGCTTCCCGTGTTCACAAGCGCCGCGGCTCTATCCGCGTGGAGTCCCGAGGCCCGACCCGTGCCGATGGTGCTCGAACAGGCAGCTCAGTCGGCCGTCGCCGAGGGGTGCACGTGCCTCGCCCTCGACCTCGGACGCGACGGCGCACCGCTCGTTCTTCGCCGATCGGCGCTCTGGGCAATCGCGCAGGGCAGGCGTTGGTGCGCGCCTTACAAAGACTCGACGGTGCTCGACGAAATTGAGGCGCTCGTGGCTGCCATCGACGGAGTTGAGGGTGCCGAAGTGCTGGCAGGGCAGGAGCGCGAAGTCGAGTTGAAGCTCGGCCTCACTCCCGGCCTCGAGCAAGCAGAGCTCGATGCACTCATGGCGCGGGTCCACACCTACCTCGCCCACTCCCAGGTCATCGCGGAGCGAGTCAGTTCCCTGAAAATCACCGTGATCCCCGCGCGGCGATAGGATCGTCTGGTGGCTCTTTCGACGTACCGCGAGGTTCTCCAGGTTCCCAAGGCACCCTCCATTTATCTCCTTGGGTTCCTCGCACGCTTCCCGTTTTCTGCAACGGGTCTCGTGCTGACGCTCCACACCGTCATGAGCCTCGGCCAGAATTACATGATGGCCGGCCTCGTCGTGACCTCTTCGACCCTTGGTGCAGCGATCTCGGCGCCGTGGCGAGGGCGGCTCATGGATACGAAGGGGCTTGCGCGCACCCTCATCCCGCCGATCATCGTCAACCTCGCCTTTTGGGCGATCGCGCCGTTTTTGCCGTTCGGACTTCTCCTCCCAGCGGTCTTTGTTGCGGGGCTGTTTTCGATCCCGGTCTTTTCGATCGTGCGTACCTCCCTTTCGGTCGTCATCCCCGCAAAAATCCGTAAATCCGCGTTCGCTCTGGACTCCGTTATCACCGAGTTCGTGTTCATGCTCGGCCCGGCTGCGGGAACCGTCCTTGTCTTCACGTGGGGCTCGTACGTGGCGATGTGGGTGATCGGCGGCGCGGTTGTCATCGCCGGCATCGGGCTCATGATCGTTGACCCGCCCCTCTCGAGCGAGCAGATCGTGCTGCCCACACGTATGCCCGAGCCGCTCGAAGTTGCTGAGAGCGGCCTCGAGCGCTCGCCCGCAGCGGTCGCTGAGCGCATCGCCTTCGAGAACACACAAACCGGTCAAATCACCGCTCTGTCCCAGGCCGACCTCGACGAGACCTCTCCCGAAACGTCGCGAGCGCTCGACGAAGCCCGCTCCCTCGCGCGCAGGCAACTCCTCTCGCTCGGCGGCATCGCGATCCTCATCGCGACGGCGGTGGGCAGCGTCATCCTCGTCACCGGGGACTTGGGCATCGTTGCCCTCATGGAAGAACTCGATCACAAAGACTTCATCGGCCCCGTCGTCGCGATCTGGTGCCTCGGCAGCGCGATCGGTGGCCTCGCCTACGGCGCCATGAAAAACGATCTTCACCCGCTGTGGGTGCTGTTCTGGCTGTCGATCGTGACCATGCCCATCGCGCTTGTATCGAACCTTCCCACGGCCTTCATCCTGTGCTTCATATCCGGGCTCGGGATCGCGCCGAGCATCGCCGCAACGGGCGAAGCGATCTCGCGGCGCGTTCCCGAGATTGCGCGCGGCGAGGCCATGGGCTGGCACGGCAGTGCCATGACGATCGGCTCGAGCCTTGGCAGCCCGATCGTGGGCGTCGTCATCGACGCGGGTGGCGCCGGCGCGGCGTTCTTTTCCGCGGGTGCTTTCGGTCTCGTCGTCGCCGTGTGCGGGCTCGTGGCCATGCGCGTGCATCGCTCACGCGTGAGGGCGCGCGCCGCGAAAGAACTCGGCATCGAGGCGGCCTAGGCAAGCGTCGGCCCCAGAACGGTTCGGGCAGCCGCCTGACGTGCCCTGATTCCCGGCCCGCCCGCCGGATTTTCTCCCTCGGGTGGCGTGCCCGGCAGGCTTAAAAGTAGACGGCGAGCGGCCCGCGCGGTCCGTCGACGACGTCGACGTCGGTCTTGAACACGCGCGAGAGGGTCTCGCCGCACACGATTTCGGTGGGCGAGCCCTGGACAGTGACCTTGCCGTCGTTCATCGCGATGATGTGGTCCGCGTAATGGGCCGCGAAGTTGATGTCGTGCACGACGATCACGACCGTGCGCCCCAGCTCGTCGCTCGCGCGACGAAGCTGTTTCATCATTTGCACGCTGTGCTGCATGTCGAGGTTGTTGAGTGGTTCATCGAGCAGCAGATATTCGGTGTCTTGCGCGAGCACCATCGCGACGTATGCGCGCTGGCGCTGGCCTCCCGAAAGCTCGTCGAGAAAGCGATTCTCGAGCGGCGTAAGGTTCACGAAATCGATCGCTTCGGACACGATTCGCTCGTCCTTGACGGTGAGCCGGCCACGCGAATACGGGAAGCGACCAAAAGCGACGAGCTGGCGCACCGTGAGGCGAGTGACGAAGTGATTGTCTTGGCGGAGGATTGCGAGCATCGTCGAGACCTCGCGCGAGGGCACCGAGGCGATATCGCGCCCATCGATCGTGACCGTGCCCGAATCCGCCTCGAGAAGGCGGCCAATCATGGTCAGGAGAGTAGATTTGCCCGCGCCGTTCGGGCCCACGAGAGCGGTGAGGCCGCTCGAAATCTCCACGTTGACGGGACCGATCTGCACGCCCTGCCCATAGTTTTTCGTGAGGTTTTCTACGCGAATCACAGGCGCCCCTTTCGGAGGATGAACAGCAAAAACGCGAGCCCGCCGATGAGCTCGATGATGACGGTGACCGCGCCCTGCGCGTTGAAAATGTGCCGGAGGATGAAGTAGGCGAGCGTCATGACGTCGTAGCCGATGAGGATCGCCGCGGGAAACAGGAGCCGGTGGTCGTAGGTGTCGGTGAGCTGGTAGGTGAGGGCGGCGATGAGGAAGCCGAGGAAGGTCATCGGGCCGACGAGCGAGGTCGTCATCGCCATGAGAATCGAGACGAGCAGTAGCACGAGGATCGTTGCGCGCTTGTGGTGAACGCCGAGGTTGGTCGCCGTTTCGCGCCCGAGTGCGAGGACGTTGAGGCGAGGCGAGTAAGCGAACAGCAGTGCTGCGGCGAGCACGACGATCGGGATCACGAACGGGAGGTGGGTGAGTTCGGCGTTTGAGATATTGCCGAACATGCGAGTAGTGAGGATGTCGAAATCGCTCGGATCAAGCAGCCGCTGCATAAACGTTGAGAGCGAGCCCAGGCCGCCGCCGAGGACGATTCCCACGAGGAGCATGACGTGAATGCTGCCCGTCTTAGAGTTGAGCAGCCAGCCGTACAAAAGCCCGGAGAAGCCCACCATGAGGGCCGCCATAAGGAAGAACTGCCCGGTGCCCGTGAGCTGCGTAATCCCCGCCGCGCCAAGGAAAAATACCGCGGACGTGTGCAAAAGGACGTATAGCGACTCGAAGCCCATGATTGAGGGCGTGATGATGCGGTTTGCCGTCGTCGTTTGGAAGGCGATGGTGGCGAATGCCTGGCACGTGGCGACCACCGCCATGACGACGATCGCACTCGCGCGCATCGTCGCGATCCGCCAGAAACCCTCGCTTCCGAAGGGCAGCGGGTTGTTCCACACCAAGATTCCGGTGGTCGTCAGCACCGCGATCGTGGCGAGACTCGCGAGCAGGAGCGCGTATCGGGTGCGCGAGGAACGGGTGATGAAGGGACCGGAGTGTCGTTCGGGGGCGCACGCGCTTACGCGCGCTGGTCCGACGGTTGCCAGCAGATTGGGAATGCCCTTGTGTGTGCGCTGCTCCTGGGCTTTCTCGACGTCGCGAATGTCGGTGACGGTCGCGAGCGAGGGATCCTTGAGAGTTGCCGCGCTCGGATGGAGGTTGGGGTCGCGAGTGCTATCGTCCACGACGGTTCCTCCTCACGATGAGGGCGAGAAAGACTGCCGCGCCAATGATGCCGAGCACGACGCTCACGGGCATCTCGAATGGGGCGATGATCGTGCGTGCGATGAGGTCGCAGACCGTCACGACCCATACCCCGAGCAGCATGACCCAGGGGAGGTTCGAGCGCAGATCGTCTCCGCGGACCATCGAGACCATGTTCGGGACGATGAGGCCGAGGAAGGGCAGACGCCCCACGATCACGGTGACAATTCCGGTTGCCACTGAGACGAGGAAGACACCGAGAAAAACGACGGCGCGATAGTTGAGGCCCACGTTGGTGGCGACGTCCTTGCCGAGGCCCGCGACAGTAAAGCGATCCGCGACGATGAATGCTGCGACGAGAACGAGGAGCACGAGGAAGAGGAGCTCGTAGCGGCCGCGCACAAGGCCCGTGAAACTTCCCGTGAACCAGATGCCGAGGCTTTGCAGCGTGTCGGTTTCGAGGGCAATAAAGGTTGTCAGTGATCCGACGACAGCGCCGAGCATTATGCCGACGATGGGCACGATGAGAGAACTCTTAAGGCTCACGCGCTCGAGAAATGCGAAGAACACGAGCGTGCCGATGAGCGCGAAGATAATCGCGCCGATCATGCGCGGGACGAGTCCGGCCGTGGGGAAGAGGATCATGACGGTGATCAGGCCGAGACTCGCCCATTCGGTTGTCCCCGTCGTGGACGGCTCAACGAACTTGTTTTGCGTGAGCAGCTGCATGATGAGGCCGCACATGGCCATCGCACTGCCGGATAGAACGAGTGCGAGCGTGCGCGGAACGCGAGTGATGAGGAAAATGTCCCAGCCACGCTCGCCGCCCGTGATGTCGTAGACGCCTACGAAAAGGGAGAGCGCCAAAAGAGCGAGGGTCGCGACGATCGCACACATGAGCGCGATGCGGTTACGCCAGGGGCCCGCGAGCGACGTGGCGCTCGCGGGCGTTGCGGCTGTCCTTGAGTGGGAGGTCTCGCTCAGGCTCATGCGAATGAGGTCTTAGTTTTTCTTCGCCTCGAGGGCACTCGCAAAGGTGTTGAGAACTTCCGTGTAGGCCTGGATGTCTTCGGTCGTGTAGAACGTGGCTGGCATGTAGACGACATTACCCTCGGTGATGGCCGTGACGTGCGAGAGGGCCTCGGCCTTTTCGATGAGCTCCGCTGCGGGCTGGTAGCCTTCCTCGTCAGCGGCGACGGCTGCGTCGCGGTCCATGACGATGATCCAGTCGGGGTTCGCGGTGGCGATGGCTTCGAGGGAGACGTCATCGCCCTTGTGATCGCTCGTGCCTTGGACCTCGAGCGCGGGAGTGAGGCCGAGGACGGGGAAGAGTGGGCCGACCGCCCTGCCGGTCTTCGGCGCCGCATAGTTGATGGTTCCGCCCGAGGTCACGAGACCCATGACCGTATCGTCGGTGGAGTATGCCGCCTTGACGCGCTCGATCGCGGCTTCGAAAGCCTCGATGAGTTTTTGAGCTTCGGCTTCGTGCCCGAGGGTAGCGCCGAGGAGTGTGATTTGGCGCTTGAGCTCGTCGTCGAGCGGTTTCTTCTCGATGTCGATGTCGGTGTCGACGATCGCCGCTTGTGGTGCGAGAGCTTTAATGTCGTCGTAGTACTGCGCATAGCGCTGGCCGTTGAGCACGAGATCGGGGTCAGCTGCGACGAACTGCTCGAGATCGGGCTCGCGGTGCGAGCCCGTGTTGAGAATTTTCTCGTTGTCCCGGTAGCTGACGCCCTCTGGCATGAGGTCGCGCGGTGCAACGACGAGTTCGATCCCCCAAGCCTCGAGCGTGCGGAAGATGCGATTGTCGGTTGCCCCGATTCGCTTGGGGGAGGTGGGAACGTCGACGCTGCCGCGAGCGTCGGTGACGGTTCGTGTACCGCTTGCCCCCGAGTCGCTACCGGACGAACCGCCCCTTTGTGATGAAGCGGAGCCGCACGAAGCGAGGGCCCCCGCGGAGCAGGCAGCAAGGGCAAAAAGTCCGAGTTCTCGGCGTGTCATGGACATTACGCGTTCTCATTTCTGTGTCGACCTCGGCCGCTCATCGACTGAGGTAAGGCTGCCCTATCCTTACAGAAGCCGCGCCGATTATGCAAAATCGGGGTTTCTTAATTGGTGATGTGTGAGCAGTGTGGTGAACGGGAAAGTCGTAGGGGGTGGGGTGTCGTGCTTGTAAGGCCTGCCACACGGGCGCGGCCATCCCTTCCGCACAATCGCGCCGCCTGCTAGTGTTGTCACTCGGAACATTCGCGTTCCCTTACAAGTGGAGCCCACTCCCACCCGATCGGCTGCGGCTGGCGGGTCAGTACAGCGCTCGCGCCGTCGCGCGAGTTGGGCCTCCGCATGCACGGGGGCCTTTTTTGATGTTCCAGGCATTTCTATTGTGTGAGGAGCAGTCATCAGCGAACAGCGAATCAACGGGCAGATCCGCTCGCCCAAGGTCCTTCTTGTGGGGCCCAACGGTGAACAGGTCGGGGAAGTCCGTATCGAAGACGCGTTGCGGCTCGCGAACGAAGCCGATCTCGACCTCGTCGAGGTTGCTCCGGGGGCGAACCCACCGGTCGCACGCCTCATGGACTACGGAAAGTTCAAATACGAAGCGAAGCTCAAAGCTCGCGAGGCGCGCAAGAACCAGGTCAATGCCCAGCAGAAGGAAATTCGCATGGGCCTCAAGATTGACACGCACGACTACGAGACCAAGAAGCGCAACGTTGAGAAGTTCCTCAACGGTGGCGACAAGGTCAAGGTCATGATTCGATTCCGCGGCCGTGAGCAGTCGCGCCCCGAAATGGGCATGAAGCTCATGCAGCGAATGGCTGAAGACGTCGCTGAAGCAGGCTTCGTCGAATCCCACCCGCGCGTCGATGGCCGCACGATGGTCATGGTGCTCGGGCCGCACAAGAAGAAGTCCCAGGCTCGCGCCGAAGCCCGCAAGCGCAAGAGCGATGCGGAGAAGGCCGCAGCGAAGGAAGCCAGCGCCGAATAGGGCGCTTAATCAGAAGGAGAACAGGCACTATGCCGAAGAACAAGACGCACTCCGGTGCGAAGAAGCGCATCCGCATCACCGGCTCCGGCAAGCTGCAGCGCCAACGCGCAAACGCGTACCACAAGGCCGAGGCCAAGACCTCGCGCCACAAGCGCCGCCTCGCCGGCGTGACCGACGTTGCCAAGAGCGATGTCAAGAACCTCAAGCGCATGCTTGGCCGCTGAGTTTTCAGCACCCCATAAGACTTTTCATTTCGACCAAAGGAGAATCACGTGGCACGCGTGAAGAGGGCGGTCAACGCCAAGAAAAAGCGCAGGGAGATCCTCGAACAGGCCTCCGGTTACAGCGGTCAGCGCTCGCGCCTGTACCGCAAGGCGAAGGAGCAGGTGCTCCACTCGGGTACCTACAGCTACCGCGACCGCAAGGTTCGCAAGAGCGACTTCCGTCGCCTCTGGATCCAGCGCATCAATGCTGCGGCACGCGCCAACGGCATGACCTACAACCGCTTTATCCAGGGTCTCGGCCTCGCGGGTGTCGAGGTTGATCGCCGTATGCTCGCCGAACTTGCCGTGAACGACTCGGCTGCTTTCGCCCAGCTCGTGACCATCGCGAAGAACGCCCTCCCGAAGGACGTCAACGCACCGGTAGCCTGATCTACCCAATGACACACTCTGAGCGCCCGGAGGGTGCGATGCTGACGCCGCGCAGTGCGCGTGTCGGAAAAATCGCCGCCCTTTCCGGGCGCTCAGTGCGTCAGCGCGAAGGTCGATTCCGGGTGGAGGGGCCCCAAGCGATACGCGCGCTCCTCGAACGCGAAGCTCGCGACAGAGCCGAGGGGCGGGGCGGCATCCTCGACGAGCTCTACCTGACGACAAAAGCGCGCGACGCCCACCCGGAGCTCGAGCAGCTTGCTGAAACGTTCGGCGCGCGCCCGCGCCTCGTCGCCCCCGACGTCATAGAGGCCATGGTGCGCGAGCAGGGCCATCAGAGCGTCACAAATCCTCAGGGCGCCATCGCCGTTGCGCGAAGTGTGGAGCGTAACTGGCGTGATCTGCTCGATGCCCAGGGGGCGGGGCCCGTGACGATCGTCGTGTGCGAGCGCCTTCAGGACCCCGGTAACGCCGGGCTCGTCATGCGCACGGCCGACGCCTCCGGCGCCCACGCCGTGTTCTTTTCCGAGGGCTCCGTCGACCCGCTCGCGCCCAAGGTTGTACGCGCAAGTGCCGGAAGCCTCTTTCACGTCCCTTTCGCCCGCAAGGTCCCCATGGGGGAACTCCTCGACGCGCTGCGCTCTCGCAACATCGCAACGGCGGCGACGAGCCCGCGAGGCGCGCAGAATCTATTTGACTGGACTCCTCCCGAGCGCCTCGCGTGGCTCATGGGCAACGAGGCCCACGGTCTTGACGAGGCAACACTCGAGGCGGCCGATACACGCGTGGCCATCCCGATTTACGGGAGCGCCGAATCTCTCAACCTTGCAACCGCCACAACCCTGTGTCTGTTCGAGTCGGCGCGCGCACGAGCAGGTGCGCGGTGAAAGGGCTCTCGCGCACTCTCTTGCCCCTGAGCGTCCTCGTCATTGTTGCCGGTGGCCTCGCCGGGGTCCTTGGTCTCGCCCTCACCGGTGAAGCAAACGGACCGCTTGCGAGCACGTTTGGCACCATCACCAACGACCTCATCATTGGCGTCAAATGCGCCGAATACCTGGCGCTTGCCCTCGCCTTTGGCTATGCACTCACGCTGAGCCTCTTTCAGCCGGGTGTTGGCCGCACGCGCGGCCATAAGAGTCCTCGCCTGAGCGATGTGCAGGATCGGCAGCGCCGGCTCGCCGTACTCTTCACCCTCGGCTACGCGCTGCTCCTCGCGCTCGGCACCTATCTCACATACGCCAACGCGCGGGGCTCGATGTCCCCGCAGCAGCTCGGCTACTTCATATGGAGGACCGACCTGGGGCGCGCCACCGTGTGGGCCCTCGTCTTCGCCCTCCTATCCGCGGGGATCGGCGCCCTCACGAGGCACCTGCGCGGAGCAGGGTGGCTGACTGCCCTGCTTGCCCTGAGCGTCATCGCGCTCGGCTTCCTCGGGCACGCCGGCAACTCGACCGACCACCTCAACGCCGTCAACGCCATGATCGCGCACCTCCTTGGCGTTCTCACGTGGCTCGGTCCGCTCCTCGTGTTCCTTGCCGAAGCGCACCGAACCGATACCGCGACTCTCGCAACGTGGCTCAAGCGCTATAGCCCGTGGGCTCTCTTTGCCATCCTCGCACTCGTCTATTCCGGGATCATCAACGCCGCGATCCGGCTGGAAAACCCGGCGCAATTCGTCACTACTCGCTACGGATGGCTCGTGCTTCTCAAGGCCCTGCTTACGGTTGCCATCGCCGCGATTGGGTACGCGCAACGACGCCGCGCGCTCACCCCGCTTGTGAATACCTACACCTCCGTCGCGCGCGGCGACAGGATGAAGGGAACCGTCGGACCGGCCCACGCGCATGCCGAGCGCGCAGCCCGCCGCGCCTTCGCCCGCCTCGCGCGCGTGGAGGTGCTCATTGCTGCCGTCATTCTCGGCGCCTCAAGTGCCCTCGGCCGTTCCCAGCCGCCCGTGCCCCAGTACGTGCCGCCCGATACCTATCGCGTACTTTCTCTCGTAGGATACGAGCCTCCGAGCGGCGAGTTCTCCCTCCTGAGCCTCATCACCGTATGGCAGATGGACTGGATGTTCACGGGCGTTGCTGCTCTCTTTGCCGTGCTCTACCTCATGGGGCTTGCCCGTCTGCGTGCACGCGGAGACCACTGGCCGCTCTCGCGCACGATCTTCTGGCTTGCGGGGTGCCTCGCACTTTTCTGGGTGATGAGCGGTGGTGCGGCCGCGTTCGGGCGCGTGCGCTTCGATGCCCACATGACCCAGCACATGGCGCTCATGGTTATTGTCCCCCCACTTCTTGTACTCGGCGCACCGGTCACGATGCTCAGCCGGGCCGCGACGCCCAGGAGCGACGGCTCGCGCGGCATGCGCGAGTGGATCCTCGCGATCCTTCACACGCGCTACGCGGCCGTCGTCTCAAGCCCGCCGATTGCCGGTTTTCTCTTCGCGGGCTCGCTCGTGCTGTTTTATTTCACCCCGTTTTTCACGTGGGCGATGTTCGAACACGTCGGTCACCTCCTCATGACCGTCCACTTCCTCCTTGCGGGCTACCTGTTTGCGTGGGTGATTATCGGCATCGACCCCGCCCAAAAGCCCATAAGTCCCGTGCTCAAGCTCGTCACGCTGCTTGTGACGCTCACGTTCCACGCCTTCTTTGGCATCGCTGTCGTGAGCGCGACCTGGCTCATCGGCGGAGATTGGTACACGCTTCTCAATATGTTCCCGCGCGCTGAACTTGAGCGTCAGCAATTTGCGGGCGGCTCGATCATGTGGGGTATCAGCGAGGTCCCCACGGCGTTCTATGCCCTCATCGCGGGAATCCAGTGGTCGCGCAGCGAAGAGAGGGCGGCCCGTAACTATGACCGCAAGGCGGAGCGCGACGGTGGAGCTGAGCTCGAAAACTACAACGCCTACTTGCGTGCCCTACAGGATGGCGAGGGCACGCACGTAGGCGATGAGTCTGATTCCGCTCAGCGGAGGTAGGCGAGGTCCTCGGCGAAGCTCTCTTTGGCCTTCGCGAGCAGCTCGCGCGCGACACCGACGCCGTCGACGAGCGGGTGGGAGAAGAACGCCTCGACGGCCAGATCGGCGCTTCCCTCGCGGGAAGCAGCGATCACGGTGCGTTCGGCGTTCTTGACCTGGGTGACGAGGGCGAGCTGGTGGCCTGTGAGCGGGGTGACCTCCAGTGGCGTCGCACCCTTGGAGTCGATGCGGCATGGAGCTTCGACGACGGCATCGTCCGGGAGCGACGGAATGCGGCCCCTATTGGGCGTGTTGACGATCAGCTCGGTCGCCTGATCGAAGGCGAGGGCCTTCATCACGGCGAGCGCAACGCGATCGTAACCGCCCGATTCGATGTCCGCGGCCTCGCGCTCGATTCCACCCGCGGCTTCGCGGTTCGTCGCCATATACGTTTCTTCGCGCTCTTCACGCGTGCGGTTCCATGCCTCGAATGCCGCGTGCCCGTCGAGCTGCGCGGCCTCGCGATAGAAGTCGGCCTGCTGGGCGGCGAGGAAGATCCCGCGCGTTGCTTCCGCGCGGTCGTCGGCAAGGCGCGCCTCGCGCGCGTAGTAGTAGTAGTGCAGGTACTCATTCGGCAGCGCGCCAATGTGCTGAACCCACTTGGCGCCGAAAAGCTTGCCCTCCTCGAACGATTCAATGAGGTCGGGGCGCTCGAGAACCGTGGGGAGAACATCGCGGCCGTTCACGAGGATGCGGTGTACCCAACCGAGGTGGTTGAGGCCCAGGTAGTCGATGTGCACCGGACCGCCGGTTTCGAAAATGCGACTGCTCGTGCCGGGATCGACCTCGCCGGCATCTTCGAGTGCCGTGAGAGCGTGGCGGGCGAGGCCCACGGGAGAGTCACAAATGCCGATCACGCGGTCACCGAGAATCTCGCTCGAGACCTCGGTAATGATTCCCGCGGGATTCGTGAAGTTGATGAGGTAGGCGCTTGGAGCCTCATCGCGGATTGCCTCCGCGATGGCCCTCGCCACGGGAATGCCGCGAAGTGCGTAGCTCAGGCCGCCGAAGCCCGTCGTCTCCTGGCCGAGCACGCCGCACGAATGCGCGATGCGCTCGTCTTGCGCGCGGCCATCGGTGCCACCGACGCGAATTGCACTAAAAACGAAATCGGCTCCGCGCACCGCATCGCGCATATCGGTAGCGATGCGTACGCTCGGCGCATGGGGGACCGAGGCGGTCATAGCTTCGACGATCCGCGCCATCGTGCGCAGGCGCTCCTCGTTCGCGTCCCACAGGGTGAGGGCGCGAACCCGCTGTTCGGAGCTGTCCTTGAGGAGCGTGCGAACCATGAGCGGGACGCGGAAGCCTCCTCCACCGAGCAGCGTGAGTTTCATGTGAGGGCCTCCTCATGGGTGTGGTGTGAACGACGGCGAGAGATGCACTCGCGTCTTTGACGGGCGCCCGTGCGCGCCATAGCCTTTTTACGTGACGAACCTGAATCAAGATCTAGCCTGCAACGATGCGGCACCCACGACCCTATCGCTTCGTGATCTCGCATGCGTGGGACCTGTGTTCCTCGATGTCCTTTTCACGCCTTTCACCCAGCTCCCGGATCTTGGCGAGGAGTGTCATACGCAGTCCGTTGCCCTCGCTGTTGGAGGCGCGGCAAACGTTGCGCGTGCCGCGGCGGCGCTCGATATGGACGTCACGCTCGGAACCGAGCTTGGTGAAGGGCCTATTTCCCGACTCGTCGAGCCGATGCTCGAGGCCGACGGTGTGGGACTCGGAGCGAGCGTGAGGCGCGCTGGCTGGGATGTTCCGTGTACAGCGGCGATCCCGTACGAAGGCGATCGCATGTTCTACACGGGGGGCCTGCCGAGCGCTCCGCTCGCGACGACCGAGCATGTTCTTGCCGAGCAAGCGCAGCACCTCACGGTCTCGCTCGAGCGCGACACCATGCCTCTGCTTGCGGCGGAGCGGGAGCGCGGCACGCGAATCTGGGCCGACGTTGGCCACGATGACTCGGGCGCGTGGGATCCGGCGATCTTGCGCCACCTCGAGCACTGCTACGCGTTTTGCCCAAATGACGAGGAGGCCAAGCGCTACACACGTACCGATTCCGCGCTCGAGGCCGCGCGCGCACTTGCCGATCGGGTGGAGCTCGTCGTGGTGTCTCGTGGCCGAAAGGGGCTTGTCGCGATCGATGCGGGTCGCGGTCAGGTGCTCGAGAGGCCGGGGTTTGTCGTCGAGCGTGCGAATGCGACGGGGGCGGGGGACACGCTCGTGGCGGCGCTCGTGACCGCGGTGGTCGCGGGGCGTGAGCTCGGGGAGGCTCTCGATTTTGCTCAGCTCGTCGCCGCTGCGCGCGTTGCGGGTGCTGCCGCGCACGGTATGCCGCCGGGGAGAGAGGCGCTCAGCGCTTTCGCTGGCACGTATGGAGCGCGAGAAAAAGAGCTGGTCGAGGAGACCCTCGACCAGCTCGCTTCGCGGTAATTGCGGCGTGAGGGGCGTTTAGAGCCAGTCGCCCTTCGCGCGCTCACGCTCGGCGCCGATCGTTGTATCCGGGCCGTGGCCCGTGTGAACGATGGTCGCGTCGTCGAGGCTAAAGAGCTTTTCGCGGATGCTGTCTTCAATTTGCCCTCGGTCGCTGTAGGACCGTCCGGTCGCGCCGGGGCCCCCTTCGAAGAGCGTGTCGCCGGAGAACACTTGATCGGGCTCGCCTTCGGTGGTGCTGCGCAGGAGGTAGCACACCGACCCGGGGGAGTGCCCGGGCGTGTGGATGACGTTGAGCTCGTGGTCGGCGATGCTGAAAGCGTCGCCGTCCTCAAGGTCGGCATCCCATTCGAGATCTCCGTGGGTGAGTGCCCACAGCTTCTTATCGCCCGGGTGCAGGAGCATCGGTGCGTCAAAGCGCTCGGCGAGCTCAGGGGCAAAACGCGCGTGGTCGTCGTGGGCATGCGTCAAGAGGATCGCGAGGAGCGTACGCTCGCCCACGAGCTTTTCAATGGTGTCGATGTCGTGTGGAGCGTCGATCACGACGCAGTCCTCGTCGTTGCCGACGACCCACACGTTGTTGGCGACGTCGAATGTCTCGCCGTCGAGGGTAAATGTGCCCTCGGTGACGGCATGGTCGATTCGGAGGTTCATGGTGAAGTCCTTTTTCGGTGATGTGCGTGAGGGTTGGATTTAGGCGCGTGGCATTTCCACGACACTGCGGAGGATGGTGCCGCCCTTCATACGCTCGAAAGCGCCCTCGACATCCGTGAGCGCGATGCGTTCGCTCACAAATTCGTCGAGGGGTAGGCGGCCTTGTGCGAAGAGATCAGCGAGGTAAGGAAAGTCGCGCTCGGGCAGGCAGTCCCCGTACCACGAGCTCTTGAGGGAGCCGCCCCGACTGAACACGTCGATCAGGGGCAGCGTGATTTCGGCGGTCGGGTTTGGTACGCCGACGAGGACAACACGCCCCGCGAGGTCGCGCCCGTAGAAGGCTGCGGTGTACGTGGCGGGGATACCGACGGCATCGACGACGACGTCGGCACCAAAGCCGCCCGTGAGCTCCCGGATTCTTTCGGCAACCTCCTCGGGTTCGAGCCCTTTCGTGGCAACCGTGTGGGTGGCTCCGAGGGCGCGTGCTTTGTCAAACTTCTTGTCGTCGAGGTCGAGAGCGATGATCGTGGTGGCGCCACCGAGTTTTGCGCCGGCAACGGCGGCGAGTCCGACGCCACCCGCGCCGATCACCGCAACCGACTCACCACGCTGGACCTCGCCCGTGTTGAGCGCCGCGCCGATTCCGGCCATGACGCCGCATCCGAGGAGGCCGACGGCTGCCGCATCGGCATTGGGATCGACCTTCGTGCACTGGAGTTCGTGAACGAGGGTTTTTTCGGCGAAGGAGCCGATGCCGAGGGCGGCCGTGAGTTCGGTGCCGTCGGTGAGGGTCATCGGTTTCGAGGCATTGAAGGTGTCGAAGCAGTATTTCGGCTCGCCCTTTTTGCATGCGCGGCACTGCCCGCACACGGCGCGCCAGTTAAGGATGACGGTGTCTCCAACCTCGACGTGGGTGACATCCTCGCCGATCTCACTTACGACTGCGGTTGCCTCGTGACCGAGCAGAAACGGGTAGTCGTCGGTGATGTCTCCGTTGCGGTAGGCGAGATCGGTATGGCACACCCCGCACGTGTTCACGTCGACGATCACGTCGCGCGGGCCGGGCTCGGGAATCATAATGTCGACGACCTCCGCGGGTTCATGTGCGGCGAAGGAGACGAGTCCTTGGACTGTCGTGGGCATGAGGGGAGCCTTTCTGTTGTCGCGCGGTTCAAGGCGCGGGGGAACGCCCGGAAGGGTGCGCGTGCGCCGCCAGGTGCGGAGCTTTGCGCTGAGAGGGCGTGCAAGCCCCACCGTATCGCCCACGTATCATTACTAATGCAAAGAACGTGCACCCCGCGTATGTATCCGATGCCAGCGGCGATCGAGTGCGGGCATGCGCGCGTGCTGTGTCAACGTGAGGATGTGGAGAATTCGTGTCAGATGTGACGAACAGTGTGGACATGAGCGAGGAGGCGATCGCGCGCGCGGTCGATTCTGCGCTCGCCGCGATTGCGGAGGCCACGACGTCGGCCGAGATCAAGCAGGTGCGCATCGCCCATGTCGGGGACGATTCCCCGCTTTCACGCGCGAACCGCGGCATTAAGGATCTACCCAACGAGAAGAAAGCCGCTGCTGGCAAGCTCATCGGCGGTTCCAAGGGGCGCGTGCAGCAGGCACTCGCGGCGCGCTCGAAGGAGATCGCCGAGAAGGAGGAAGCCGAGGCGCTCGCGAAGGATCGCGTGGATGTCACGACAGCAGTTGACCGGCTTCCGCGCGGTGCACGCCACCCACTCGGAATCCTCCAGGACCGCATCGCGGACGTATTTGTTGGCCTCGGTTGGGAAATCGCGGAAGGCCCAGAGATCGAAGCCGAGTGGTTCAACTTCGACGCGCTCAACTTCGACGAGGACCATCCTGCGCGCCAGATGCAAGACACGTTCTACGTGGCGCCCGAAGGAAGCGGTCAGGTGCTGCGAACGCACACCTCTCCCGTTCAAGCGCGCACGTTGCTTGAGCGCGGCGTTCCCCTCTACATCGCCTGCCCCGGCAAAGTTTTCCGTACCGATGAACTCGATGCCACCCACGCCCCCGTGTTCAACCAGGTCGAGGGGCTCGCGATTGACCGGGATCTGACGATGGCGGATCTCGTGGGCACGCTCGACAAAGTCGCCGAGGCTCTGTTTGGCGGCAAGCCGATCACGCGTCTGCGACCCTCATACTTCCCGTTCACCGAACCGAGCGCCGAGATGGACTTCCGATGCTTCAAATGCGAGGCGAAGAACGGTCTCGATGCCGATGCGGATCCCGCGTGCCGCGTGTGCAGCGGAACGGGCTGGATTGAAATGGGCGGCTGCGGCATGGTCAACCCCGCTGTGCTTCGCGCTTGCGGGATCGATCCGAGTGAATACCGCGGCTTCGCGTTCGGCCTCGGAATTGAGCGCATCCTCATGCTGCGCAACTCGGTAACGGACATGCACGACATCGTGGAGGGCGACGTGCGCTTCTCCCAGCACTACGGAACGGAGATCTGAGCAATGCCTCGCATTCCCCTTTCATGGCTCGGCGAACACGTTGAGCTTGCCGATGGCGCTACCGCCGAGGCTGTCGCAGCCTCGCTCGTCTCCGTCGGCCTCGAGGAAGAAGGTATCTTTGGCGCTCAGGTTACGGGGCCCCTCGTCGTGGGCCGCGTCTTGAACCTCGTCAAAGAAACCCACAAAAACGGTAAGACCGTCAATTGGTGCCGCGTCGACGTTGGCGACGCGCACAATGAAGCACTCGACAACCCGAAAGATCCGCAGCCCGGCGAAGAAGTGCCGAGCCGCGGCATCATTTGCGGTGCGCACAACTTCGTCGAAGGTGACCTCGTCGTGGTGTCACTTCCCGGAACCGTTCTTCCCGGGAACTTCGAGATTGCGGCACGCAAGACCTATGGTCACATTTCCGACGGCATGATCTGCTCGACCAGCGAGCTGGGCCTCGGCGAGGATCCCGAGGACGGCATCATCGTTCTCGGCCGCGGGATCGCCGACGGTATCGAAGCGAAGCCTGGCGATGACGCGATCGCCCTTTTTGGCCTCGATGAGGAAGTCGTTGAGATCAACGTGACGCCCGATCGCGGCTACTGTTTCTCGATGCGAGGCGTTGCACGCGAGTACTCCCACGCGACCGGGGCGCGCTTCACCGACCCCGCCCTTGAGATCGAGGTGCCCGAGGCAAGCGGTGAGGGCATTCAGGTCCTCCTCGAAGATGACGCCCCGATCCGCGGCAACGTCGGCGCGACCTCCTATGTCGCCCAGCGCGTGAACGGCGTGGACACCTCGGCTCCTAGCCCTCGTTGGATGCAGCAGCGTCTTTCGCTCGCTGGCATGCGCCCGATCTCGCTCATCGTCGACGTCGGCAACTACGTCATGCTCGATCTCGGCCAGCCGCTGCACATGTTCGATGCCGCGAAGCTTACGGAACCGATCGTGGTGCGCCGCGCTAAGCAAGGCGAGGTGCTCACTACTCTCGACGACAAGGCCCGCACGCTTCACCCCGAGGACCTCGTGGTGGCGGACTCGACCGGCGGGCACGGCGCACGTCCCGTCGCGCTCGCGGGCGTCATGGGCGGAAGCGAAACCGAGGTCGACTCCTCGACCGTCGACGTCGTGATTGAGGCTGCGCATTTCGACCCGACGACTCAGGCGCGCACCGCGCGCCGCCACAAGCTCGTGTCCGAGGCCGGCAAGCGTGGCGAGCGCGGGGTCGATCCTGCGCTGGTGGAGGTTGCAGCCCGGCGTGCCGCCCAGCTCCTCGTCGAGTACGGCGGTGGAACGCTTGACTCGAACCGAACGCACGCGCGCGCCGGAAAGGAGGTCGCGACCGAAATTTCGCTGCCTCTTGACTACGCGGAGCGTGTTGTGGGCGTTGCATACACGCGTGAGCAGGTCGTCGGATCGCTCGAGAAGATCGGCTGCACCGTTTCCTCCGCCGCCGGCGGAGACAACGGAGAGGAAACTCTCACGGTTGTTCCGCCCACGTGGCGCGGCGATCTTCGCATCCCCGAGGATCTCGTCGAGGAAATTGCGCGGCTCGAGGGTTATGACGCGATTGCGTCGAGGCTGCCGTCGGCCCCCGGCGGGCGCGGCCTCACTCGCGCCCAGCGGGCGAGGCGTGCGGTCGCAAATGCCCTCGCTGAGGCGGGCGCGACCGAAGTCGTGAGCTTCCCGTTCACGAACGACAAAACTTTCGCGAAGCTTCGTTTGCCGGAGGATTCTCCGCTGCGCAATGCGGTGCGACTGCTCAATCCGCTCGCTGACGATGAACCGCTCATGCGAACGGCGATTCTCGAAACTCTTCTTCCCGTTGCCCAGCGCAATCTCGCGCGCGGCGAGGATTCGGTTGCGGTCTTCGAGTCCGGTCTCGTTTTCGAAAAGCGAGGCGAACGCGTTCCGCTGCCGAGCGCTTCCTCACGTCCCAGCGATGCCGAGTTGGAGGAGATCGCTTCCTCGCTCGCAAAGCAAGATCGCCACGTTGCTCTCGTGGCGGGCGGCCCCATCACTGCTGCGGGACCGTTGACCAAGCCTCGTGCATGGGACTGGGCCGATGCGATTGCCTTCGCGCGTCGCGTCGCTGCCGCTGCCGGTACCGAACTCGTGGTCGAACAGGGAACGGCGAGTGCTTTCCATCCGGGTCGCACGGCGATCCTGTCGACCATCGAGGGGGAGCGTGTGGGCATTGCCGGCGAGCTTCACCCGGCGGTCATCAAGGCGTTCAGTCTTCCGAAGAACGCGGCTGCGTTTGAGCTTGATCTCGAAGCCGTGATTGAGTCCGCACCCGCCGTGGTGCCGGCGGAGCCGATCTCGACGTTCCCGATCGCCAAGGAAGATTTTGCGTTCGTCGTGAATGACGACACGCCTGCCGAGGCCGTGCGTGCGGCCCTCATCGTGGGGATTGGCGATGTTGCGGAAGAGGTTCGCCTCTTTGACGAATACCGCGGTGACCAGGTCCCTGAGGGCAAGAAGTCGCTCGCATTCGCCGTGCGACTTAGGCCTCATGAGAAGACGCTCAAGGGCGCCGAGATCGACGAGATTCGTGCCCGAGCCATCGCCGCGGTTGAATCGGCCGTGGGGGGTGAGCTGCGCGCCTAAGGACTTCGCCCCTCGCGGGTAAGCAGTCGGCCTGAGCCCCGTCGCTTGCATTGAGCGGCGGGGCTCAGGCTTTTTATGTATAGTCATGCATGCGACTGCAATAGAATGCTTTGGTGATGCGCGGTGTGCCGCCCGCGCGAGGACCCTCGGCATGAAAGGACATCGATGAGCGATCAGCCGCAGCAACCGCAGACCAAGATCTCGCGCCAACGCAAGATCGTCGACATCCTGAACCGCACCGAGGTCACATCGCAAACCGCTCTTCTCGCGCTTTTGGAGAAAGACGGCGTGAGCGTTACCCAGGCGACGCTGTCGCGCGACCTCGTGGAGCTGCGTGCCGAAAAGGTGCGCTCGAGCTCCGGTTCTCTCGTGTACATGCTCCCTCCCGAAGGAGGCGAGCGGGTTCACAGTTTGCGACGCCCACCCTCGCAAGAACACTACGCGGCGAGGCTTCAACGCCTTGCGGAAGAGCTGCTCGTGAGCGCGGAGGCGAGCGACAACCTGGTGGTCGTGCGCACGCCGCCCGGGGCGGCACAGTATCTCGCGAGCGCACTGGATCACTCCGTGCTTCCCTCGATCCTCGGCACGGTTGCGGGAGACGACACGATCCTCATCGTCGCTCGCGGCGCAGCGCAGGGGCGCGAACTCGCGTCTACGCTGCGCGAGCTCGCCGACGGTCGCCGGATAACAGCCGACGACCACACGTAGAACACGGATGCGAGCCACCCCGATCCACTCGACATAGGAGGAAAAATCCCATGACAGAACGCATCGTTCTTGCCTACTCAGGCGGTCTCGATACATCCGTGGCTATCGGCTGGATCCACGATGCCACGGGCGCTGACGTCATCGCGTGCGCGGTGGATGTTGGCCAGGGAGGTGAAGACCTCGAAGTAATCCGCAAGCGTGCACTGGACTGCGGAGCCGTCGAAGCATACGTCGCCGATGCACGTGAGGAGTTCGCGAGCGAATACTGCATGCCCGCCCTCAAAGCGAACGCCTTGTACATGGACGCGTATCCGGTCGTTTCCGCCCTTTCGCGCCCCGTGATCGCAAAACACCTCGTGAAGGCCGCGAAGAAATACGGTGCGAGCACCGTCGCCCATGGCTGCACCGGTAAGGGTAACGACCAGGTGCGATTCGAGGTCTCAATTACCTCGCTCGCCCCGGAACTTCAGTGCATCGCACCCGTGCGCGACCTCGCACTCACTCGCGACAAGGCAATCGACTACGCGGAGAAAAATAACCTTCCGATCACCACGACGAAGCACAACCCGTTCTCCATTGACCAGAACGTATGGGGACGCGCGATCGAAACCGGGTTCCTCGAGGATATTTGGAACGAGCCGACGAAAGACGTGTACAACTACACGGATGACCCGGCATTTCCACCGGTCGCCGATGAGCTCGTCGTGACGTTCGAGCGCGGCATCCCGGTCGCGATCGACTCTCGTGCAGTGGGTCCGCTCGAAGCGATCCAAGAGATGAACCGCCGTGCTGGAGCTCAGGGAATTGGCCGCATCGACATCGTCGAGGATCGACTCGTAGGTATCAAGTCGCGCGAGATTTATGAGGCCCCGGGAGCGATGGCGCTCATCGAGGCGCATCGCGAACTCGAGCGTGTGACCCTCGAGCGCGAGCAGGGGCGCTTCAAGCGAGAGGTGCAGGACCGCTGGACTGATCTCGTATACGACGGCCAGTGGTTTAGCCCCCTCAAGCGCTCACTCGAGGCCTTCATCGACGACACCCAGCGCTACGTGAGTGGCGAGATTCGCATGCGCTTGCACGGCGGCCGCGCGACGGTAACCGGTCGCCGCAGCGACAGCAGTCTCTACGACTTCAATCTCGCGACCTACGACGAAGGCGACACCTTCGACCAATCGCATGCGAAAGGCTTCATTGAGATCTACGGTCTCGGCTCGAAGCAGGCAACGGCTCGCGATGAAAAATTCGGCAACGCACCCTCCCTCGAGGCTAACGTCGGCGCTAGCGAGGAGTGAGACACGTGAGCGATACACACGAGACACACAGGCGCACAGATGCGCCGGAGGAATCCGTCGATCGCGTCGCCCTGTGGGGTGGACGCTTTGCCTCCGGTCCCGCCGACGTCATGGCCGCCCTGTCCAAGTCCACCGACTTCGACTGGCGCCTCGCGCCGTACGATGTGCGCGGCTCGAGGGCGCACGCGCGCGTCCTTGCACGCGCGGGGCTCTTGAGTGAGAGCGAGCTTCGCGACATGCTCGCGGCCCTCGACGAGCTCGGGCGACGAGTTGAAACCGGGGAATTTACGCCACACGTGAGCGATGAGGACGTCCACTCCGCCCTCGAGCGAGGCCTCCTTGAAATCGCTGGCCCGGCCCTCGGAGGGAAGCTTCGCGCGGGCCGTTCACGCAACGACCAAGTCGCGACCCTTGGGCGCATGTATATTCGCGACCACGCCCGCGTGATTGCGGCACTCACGCTCGATGTCGTAGACGCGCTCATTCAGCAAGCGTCGGAATACCCCGAGGCTCCCATGCCGGGCCGCACCCACCTTCAACACGCCCAGCCCGTGTTACTCGCGCACCACCTTCTCGCCCACGCGTGGCCGCTCATGCGCGACGTCGAGAGGCTACGTGACCTGGACGCGCGCGCAGCGATCTCGCCCTACGGCTCGGGCGCCCTCGCGGGATCGTCACTCGGGCTTGACCCCGAGGCAGTAGCGGTCGAACTAGGTTTTGATGCGGCGAGCGAAAACTCGATTGACGGCACGTCCGCGCGCGATGTGTACGCCGAGTACTCGTGGTGTCTCACGATGCTCGGAGTCGACCTTTCGCGACTGTCTGAAGAGATCATCGTGTGGAACACGAAGGAATTCGACTTCGTGACCCTGGACGACGCCTATTCGACCGGATCATCGATCATGCCGCAAAAGAAGAACCCCGACGTCGCCGAGCTTACGCGCGGCAAGGCCGGTCGCTTCATCGGCGATCTCGCCGGGCTGCTCGCAACGCTCAAAGCGATGCCCCTTGCCTACAACCGCGACCTGCAGGAAGACAAGGAGCCGATGTTCGATCAGACCGACCAGCTCGAATTGCTCCTGCCAGCATTCGCGGGCATGGTGCGTACCCTCTCCTTCAACACCGAACGAATGGCGTATCTCGCGCCGCGCGGTTTTGCCCTGGCAACAGATATCGCCGAATGGCTCGTGCGCCAGGGAGTTCCCTTCCGCGAGGCTCACGAGATTTCCGGCGGATGCGTCCAACTCGCAGAATCGCGAGGCGAAGAGCTGTGGGACTTGAGCGACGAGGATCTCGCGTCGGTCTCGCCCTCTCTCAAGCCCGAGGTGCGCGGCGTTCTCACAACCCTCGGATCGATCGACTCGCGTTCCTCGAAAGGGGGAACGGGGCGAAAAAGCGTCGCGACCCAGCTTCGACACGCAAAAGTGACCTCGAGCGAACTGCGGGAGTTCGCGAAGCCTCTCTAGGAGGGCGTGCGCTACTGTGGAGAAGATGCGCGGCGTGTGAGAGCCGCCCTGACGAAAGGAATGGAGAGGCACGATGGTCAACATCGTTGACGAGCTTGAATGGCGTGGCCTGCTGGTGAATTCGACCGGGATCGAGGCGATCCGCACCGCAGCAAACGAGGGCCCGATCAAGCTCTATTGCGGTTTTGACCCGACCGCGTCCTCCCTCCACGTTGGGCACCTCACACAGATTCTCACCATGCGTCGCTTTCAGCTCGCGGGCAACAAGCCGTTCGCCCTCGTCGGCGGCGCTACGGGGCTCGTGGGTGATCCCCGCATGTCGGGCGAACGCAAGATGAATTCGGCCGACATCGTGGCGACCTGGGTTGAGTCGCTCCGCGGCCAGATTGAGCGCTTCCTCGATCCCGATGGCGAATTCGGGGTCACGATGGTCAATAACTACGACTGGACCAAGGATCTCAACGTCTTGAGTTTCCTTCGCGATTACGGCTCGCAGTTCCGCATGGGCACGATGCTGTCGAAGGAAATCGTCGCGAAACGACTGAACTCCGAAGAGGGCCTCAGCTACCTCGAGTTCTCGTACCAGATTCTCCAAGCGATGGACTTCCTTGAGCTGTACCGACGCTACGGCGTGACGCTTCAGTACGGCGGAAACGACCAGTGGGGCAACATCGTTGGCGGTGCAGAACTGATCCGCAAAGTCGAGGGCGTGCAAACGCATGCCCTCACGACCCCGCTCGTGACGAAGGCCGATGGAACGAAGTTCGGTAAGAGCGAGGGCGGTGCCGTGTGGCTCGATCCCGAGCTCACGAGTCCGTATGCCTTCCACCAGTTCTGGCTCGGAGCTGACGACCGCGACGTGCTCAAGTACCTGCGGTACTTTACGTTCCGTCCCGAGGAAGAAATTACAGCGGTCGATTCGGCAACGGCCGAGCGCCCGCATGAACGTGCGGCGCAAAAGCTTCTCGCGGACGATATGACGACCCTCGTTCACGGCGAGCAGGCCACGGCCCAGGCGAAGTCGGCGGCATCGGTGCTGTTTGGGCGCGGAGATGTGCGTGAGCTCGATGGTCCGACGGTTGCCGTGATCGCAGGGGAGCTTCCGTGTGTGGAGCTTCCCGCGACGGCGAACATCGTCGAGGCCTTTACAGCTACCGAGCTTTTGAACTCGAACGGCGCAGTGCGGAGGGCGCTCAAGGAAGGGGGCCTCTCGGTTAACGGCGAAAAGATTGCGGGCGACGTCGACGTTCTTGAGACCGAGCTAGGCGCGTACACCCTGCTTGCCGGTGGCTACCTGCTGCTGCGGCGCGGCAAGAAGAATGCCGCCATGGTGAAAGTTGCAAGTTGAGCACGCGGTGAACTGCTGCTGAACACGCCTACTTAGCGCCTGCTGCCCCCTCGATAAGGGCCGCAGGCGCTTTGCATTGTGGCGGTGAGCACGCGGGTGCCTAAGTGGCTTGACCAGGGATGCGGGGTCGCGTAGTGTTTTTGTTCGTTGGTTCGCGAAGCCGAAGAAATTCGACTTCCAGCCGCGGCCGAAAGTGGCCGCCGTGAAGATCGTGCACGAACCCCGGGTGAGCATCCGGTAAAGAGTGGCACGGAACACGGTGAGTCAACTTGACCGGGTCAGAAAGGGTTGCTAAGCTAGTGACTCGCGCCGAGAGGTCGAGTGAACTTCCGGCGAACATCAGCTCCTCGCGGGCCCCACGAAAATGGGGTGAGTGGGGTGTGCGTGTGTTGTTTGATATCTCAATAGTGTGTCTGTTTATTGATGCCAATTTTT
>OBJZ01000089.1_pt1 | contig 68260 bp, 53 predicted proteins | sample 1481641 | NCBI WGS metagenome assembly OBJZ01 (sample SAMN02364493, study PRJEB22542) | human gut metagenome | isolation source: fecal sample | host: premature infant | place: USA: Chicago, IL | collected 2012-01
AGCGGAGGCGGATAGCCTCGAGGAACATGTACTTGAGTCGTTCATCGTTGATGTGCCCAGTAGTGCACATGGTGTCGCCTTTGTATTTGTGGCCGCAGCGCCAGATGACCTTTTCGTATTTGCTGCCTGCGTGCCAGGTTTTCGAGCCGAAGAAGTGCCCGCACTGGCCGCAGACAAGGGTGGATGAGAAAGGTCGGGTGCGGTGTTGGGCTCGCTGATTCGCGGTGCCTTTGGCGAGTTCTGCTTGGACGAAGTCCCACACTGCGGGGCTGATGATGGCCTCGTGGTTTCCGGTGACGTAGTACTGGGGTACTTCGCCCTCGTTGATGACTTGCTTCTTAGTGAGGACGTCTGCGGTGTAGCTCTTTTGCAGGAGTGCGTCTCCTTTGTATTTCTCGTTGGTGAGAATGGAGCGCACGGACTGGTAATGCCAGGTTTTATTCCCTGCTGCCGTGTAGGTTGCTGGCTCGTCTGTCAGGGTGTGCGCGATATGCCTGATGGAGTGGCCTTCCAGGTACATGCCGTAGATCCGGCGCACAGTTTTGGCTTGCTCGGGGTTGATGACGAGGCTGCCGTCTTCACCTTTGTCGTATCCGAGGAACCGAGAGTATGGGACGGTGACCTTGCCGTCGGCGAAGCGTTTGCGGTGCCCCCAGGTGACGTTTTCGGAGATGGAGCGGGCTTCTTCTTGCGCCAGCGAGCTCATGATGGTGATGAGGAGCTCGCCCTTTGCGTCGAAGGTCCAGATGCCTTCTTTTTCGAAGAAGACCTCCACGCCTTTGTCTTTGAGCGCTCGAACGGTGGTGAGCGAGTCGACGGTGTTGCGGGCGAAACGGGACACGCTCTTGGTGATGATCAGGTCGATCTTGCCGTCGAGCGCGTCGGTCACCATCTGCTGGAATCCGGCGCGGTGTTTGGTTGAGGTGCCGGTGATGCCTTCATCGGTATAGACCTTGACGAACTGCCAGCCCGCGTGGTCGCTGATGTAGCGGGTGTAGTAGTCGACTTGGGCTTCGTAGGACGTCACCTGATCGTCGTGGTCGGTGGACACGCGGGCATACCCGGCGACCCTGCGCAGGGTTGTCTGTCCAAGTGGAGCACCCGTGTGGAGAGCTCGGGTGGCGGGGATTGCTGTGACGGTGCGGGCCATTTAGCGTTCGCCTCGCTCGGCGCGCAGCCGCTCAGCCTCTGCCTTGGCCACGGCCCGGTACTTCGCCAGCGCTTCTGGTGGTGTTGGTGCTTGCCGTGGGTTGTCCAACCCGAGCCTTTTGGCTTCGGCCCAGCGAGCACGCACGAGTTCACCCCAGGCGGCTTTTCTTACTGGGGTCCACGAGCTCTTCTTCAGGTTTGGTCGCCACGTGTGCGAGCTGCTGGTGCCATCGGTGTAATGAAACGTGTAGCGGTCTTTTCCCTGCACGTCGATGTGGTCGATACGCTCGGTGAACACGTCCTCGTCGAAGGCCTCGATACCCAGGACTCGGGCGATGAAGCCTTTGAGTGCCGTGTCAGAGATCTCGCAGGTGCCGCATCCGGTTTTCCGGCCTTTCTTCCGTTCGGTGCAGATCCAGTGCTCGGTGGAGATCGAGTTTTGGGTTTTCGGATTGCGTACGTTGCGCACGAACGAGCAGTTGCAGGACACGCATTTGATCTTCGACGTCAACGCCACAGTTTCGATGGACCAGTTCGCCCGGGCCCCGAGTTCACGGCGGCGTGTGATCTCGGTTTGTACAGCGGTGAAGGTGTCGCGGTCGATGATCGCGGGGATCGCGTTTTCCACCAGGTATTGCGGCAACTGGCCGGTGTTGCGCACTGCTCGTCCAGGCCTGCCCTCCGGAGTGGACCATCGCCCTAACAAGAGGTCGCCGGTGTAGTGCGGGTTCTTCAGGATGTGACGGACCCATTCCCCGGGCAACTTGTTATCAGCCAGGTGCGGAACCCTGCCGTCGGCGATGAGCTGCGCGGCCATCTTTTCGCACGAGGTCTTCTTCATGTACTGGGCGAAGATCCAACGCACCACGGCTGCTTCTTCTTCGATGATCTGCACGTCGGTGCCGTCAGCGGAGTCGGTGTAACCGTACAGGTGGAAGCCGTTCGCTTTGCCTTCTTCGAAGCCTCTCCAAACGCGCCACTTCACGTTTTGGCTGATTTGCTCCGATTCTGCCTGCGCGAAAGACGCCAGCAGGGTGAGCAAGAGTTCACCGTCAGCGCTGGTTGAGGAGATGTTCTCCTTTTCGAATCGCACCTCCACCCCGAGGTCTTTCAGCTCGCGAACGGTTTCGAGCAGGTCGACGGTGTTGCGAGCGAAGCGCGAGATCGACTTGGTGAGAATCAGGTCGATCGCTCCTTTCCGGGCAAGGGCCAGCATTTCTTGGAACTGGGGTCGATGCGTGGGCTGCGTCTCTGCGTAGGCTCAACGTCTAGCTCAAGGGAATTGACCTCAGTCGGGAGTTAGGTTAGGCTAACCTAAGTGAAAGGAGGTTTGCTGTGACAGACCGATCCGGTACAGTTCGACGCTCAGCTCGCGGAGGATTAACCGACTCAATTCTAGGTACCCGAAATCTCATGATGGTGGCCTCCCTGTCGGTGGTCGGCCTCATCATCCTCATCCCACTGAGCTACATCGCGCCGGCGGGTGCGGCTTCGCAGAGCGCAGTCTGGCTCGGGGTGTCCCTTCTCGGACTTTGGGTCATTCCCTACCTCCTTCCTCTGGCCGTTGTGCGAAGGCCGGGCGCTTCGCTGCTGGCCGCGCTGATCATCGGAGTTGTGAGCGTATTTACTACTCCCACTGGGCCTGCCGCGATTGTCGGTAACGTCATTGGCGGGCTCCTGGTTGAGTTTCCCATGGCGTTGATGCTGTACCGGAAGTGGACGTGGTGGGCGTATCTGATCTCCGCCGCATTCTTCGGGGCATTTAACAGCCTGTTGTACCTCACGCTGCTCAAGCACGCGGTGGGAATCTCGGTATCGGGACTGATCGTGCTGGTGGGAGTCACGTCGTCCGTCATTGGCGGTTTGGCCGTCGTCGGACTAACCCGTTTGCTCAACAATGCAGGCGTAGGCGTAGACCATCGTGAGTGAAAGGCTGGCCTCCACTTTGAGCAGCGAGCAACGGTCTGTGAGCGAGTCCGCGCGGGCGCTCCTGGCGGTTGAGGATCTTTCCGTTCACTACTTGGGTCAGGACCGGTGGGTGCTGCAACGTCCAACCCTGGTCCACCTGAGCGGTCAGGTAACGGCCGTCATTGGGCCCTCTGGATGCGGTAAAACTACCTTCGTCCGAGCCGTGTGCGGCCTTGTGCCCCACTGTCTGCCGTCCGAATACTCCGGCAGCGTTCAAATTGCCGGCGCCGAAATCGCCGACGCCACGGTCCAGTTGATCGCTACCAATGTCGCCTACGTGGGACAAAATCCGGATGCCGCAGTCATTACCCGTACGGTGTATGACGATGTCGCGTTTGCGCTGCAGAACCTCTGCCTGCCTGTTCCTGAGATTGATCGACGGGTACGCGAGGCATTGGCTGCGGTTGGTCTGGAGACCAAGCTGTGGGAGAGCCCATGGAGATTATCGGGCGGCCAACGCCAGCGCCTAGCGATCGCGGTAGCACTGGCTATGCAGCCCCGCTTATTAGTCCTCGATGAGCCAACATCGACTATTGACACGCAAGGCACGGACGAGTTTTACAGCGTCATCCAACAGCTGGTTAGCGATGGCGTGGGCATCGTGGTGATCGACCATGACCTCGACCCGGTCCTACCCCTGTGCGATCACGTCATAGCGCTCAACGCGCAGGGCGCGGTGATCGCGCAGGGAACTCCACATGAGGTTTTTCTCAGCCATACCGCGGAACTTGAGGCGTGCGGAGTGTGGCTGCCCCGTGCGTTACGCGACGAATCCCCGCACCACGCCTTGACCTGCGAGCAGGCGGGCATTCGAGTTCCCCGCATCACGGATATCTGTGGTGATTCGGTGCAATATCAGCGGCGCACCGAAGCAGGATGGGAAACCATCGATGCGATTGACACGCTCGACGGTGGAGGCAGCGCCACGGTAGAGCTGGCAGATTTCTGTGTTCCCGGACGTTCCCCAGCTATCTCTATGCGGCTACGGGGTGGCGAGTTTATCGCGCTTATAGGGCCGAATGGCGCAGGCAAAACATCCCTGCTCGCGGCGCTGGCGGGTCTCATACCATCAAAGGCACAACGCGCTACGGTCTGCGGAGAGGTTGTGCGGCGAGGGCGGCACCAGGTCGGCTACGTGTTTCAAAACCCGGAACATCAGATGGTTTGTTCCACCGTGGCTGGCGAAATCTCCACGGGGGATGTTTCCGCGTCTAAAGCCGAGGCTATTGTGGAGCAATTCCATCTCTCCCAGTATCGAGACCAACACCCGTTGACTCTCTCAGGCGGCCAGATTCGTAGACTATCGGTGGCTACGATGGTCGCCGAGAGCCGCGATGTGATTGTCCTTGACGAGCCCACGTACGGCCAGGACTGGGCGAATACCTGCGAACTCATGGCCTTCATCGACGAACTGCGCGCTGAGGGCAGAACCGTCATCATGGCCACCCACGACCTAGAACTTGCCCTATCACGCTGCAGCCACATCATCGCGCTACCTGCTGCCGTTAGCGAAACTCGTGAAAACGCCGCATCCGCAGCACCAGCGAACCCGCCTTCGCCGTCCGTGCCCCGTGGACTCTTCTCATCGTTCAATCCTGTGACGTTGCTATTGGCGCTAATCCCGGCGATGGTCATGGTGTTCGTATGCAAGGACCCGGCCGTCAATGTTGGAGTGCTCATCGCAGCGAGCCTGGCCATGGTAGCCGCGAGAGCGAGTCGCGCTCGAACGGTCATGTCACTGCTAGCACCCTGGGTCATCGCAGCTGTGCTACTGCCGGTGTTCCGCTACAACTACACCATTGAAGAGGTCAGCCCACTCTACAATCACGGTGGCGAGCTTGCGGCAGCGAGCGGTATCGGGGCACTGTTGTCCCTCATGCTGCTTTCAGGCATCAGCACTCATCCGGAAGCGCTGCTTCGCACGTTGACGACGACGTTCAAGCTTCCCTATCGGGTCACTGCGGCGGGAGCTGCGGCTGTCGCCTTCGTCACTCGTTTCCGGCAAGATTTCCAGCTGTTGCGCACAGCGCGGGCATTGCGGGGTATTGGGGCATCATGGGGGCCGTTAGCGCCCGCAATTCGATGGGTGGGTTCCCTCGTGCCGCTGGCGATCCTCGCCGTCCAGCACGGCGAACGGGTTGCCCTGTCGATGGATTCACGTGGCTTTGGCGCCTATCCGCGGCGCACGGAACTCCAACACACACCGTGGCAGGTGCGAGATTGGTGCCTGGTGGGCCTCCTTTGGGCCGTTACTGCGTTGCTGTGGTGGTGGCGCCAATGAACGTTTCGAAAGACTCGACTCGACAGGAGCCTGATGTGAGTATTTCCGTCGCCGCACTAATCCGCCCGGCCAAGGGCGCGATGGTCCTTTCCGCAGTCCTCACAGCCTTCGGCGCTATCGTCACGCTGGTGCCGTTCGTCGCCTTACACAACATGGCCGCGATCTGGCTTGACGGGCAGGTGCGCACCGGCTGGACCGGAAAGCCGTGGGTTTGGGCCGTGATAGCGGTGCTTTCGCTGTTCGTGGGCCAATTGCTCTACCTGTTTGGATTGGGTGTCACCCACGAGGCAGAAGCCAAGCTCCGACATCGGTTGCGCGGCAATGTGGTCCAAGCGCTGGGCAGTTTGCCCTTGGGTAGGGTCTCGCAGGTGCCGCACGGGGCCATCCGCAAGATGGTGTGTGACGATACCGCAGCTATCCATACTCTCGTTGCGCATGTTCCCGGTGATGTCACCAACGCCGTGGTCTCGATGGTCGTAGGCCTCGGGTATCTCGTGTGGGTCGATTGGCGACTGGCGCTCGCGCTCTTTGGAACGTGGGCCGTAGCGATCATGATCATCGTCAGCACGACCATGCGCGGCTATAGCGATATCACCGAGCGATTCGGACATGCCCAGACCGCACTGGCCGCAGCCACCGTCGAAATGCTTGAGGGCATTAAGGAGATCAAGAATTTCCAGGCCACCGATGCGACCCGAACGCGCTTTAACGCCGCCCGCCAGCAATTTTCTGCCATCTCCTTCGACTGGGTTCGTCGCTCCGGCAGAGCGATTAGTCTGCTCGGTTCGCTACTGCGTCCAGCCACGGTCTTCGTCACGGTCGCGTTACTGGCGGCGCTATTCGTCGCGCAGGATTGGAGCACGCTGTCGGCGACGCTGCCATTCTTCCTGATCGCTCCCGGCATCCCGGAGGGGTTCACGGTGCTAGTCGGTCTGATGCAGCATATCTATGAGTCGCAGCTGGCGGCTCGCACCACGGCAGAGCTGCTTTCCGAGAAACCCATGCCCGAAGGCAGCCGCACCCAAGAAGAGGGCCCAAACCCCGGCCAAGTTGAGGTCTGTGAGGTTTCCTTCTCCTACGAGCCTGACGTGCCCGTTGTGCACGGTGTCTCCTTTACGGCTGAGCCCGGAACGGTCACGGCTCTGGTGGGCCCGTCGGGCGGAGGGAAGTCCACACTGGCCCGGCTGATTGCGCGCTTTTACGACGTCAATGATGGCGTGGTACGCATCAGCGGTGTGGATGTACGCGAGGCGAGTTTTTCGTGGCTACTTTCCCGCGTCGCGATCGTCCTACAGGACGTAACGTTGTCGAACGATTCGGTCCATACCAATATCGCGCTGTCGAAACCGTCGGCAACGCGCGCCGAGGTCGAGGCAGCAGCCCGTGCGGCATGCATCCACGATCGCATTATGCGTCTGCCCGAGGGGTATGACACCGTGCTTGGCGAGGTTGGTGGCTTCCTCTCGGGCGGTGAGCGGCAACGCATCACCCTGGCGCGAGCATACTTGCAGGATGCGCCGATCTTGATTCTCGACGAGGCCACCGCGCAAGCAGACCCCCAGTCGGAGCGTGCGATCCACGAAGCGCTCAGCACCTTGGCATCCGGGCGCACGGTGATCATCATCGCGCATCGACTCGCCACCATCCGAGACGCCGACCAGATCCTCGTGATTGAGGACGGCCACATCACTCAGCGTGGTAGGCACGAGGACTTGGTCGACCAAGCGGGGACCTATAGCGAGATGTGGCGGGCCCAAGAACTCCATTACATGGCCTAAGGAGAGACACGCTCATGTGGAAACTAATGATCAGGGTCGTCAACAGGGCCGAGTTGCGTACGTTGGTGGGCTGGTTCGCCTTCTCCGCTGTCCTACAAGGCATCACACTGGCGTTGATGATCCCCTTCCTTCGGGCATTATTCTCCCGCTCTGAAACCCTTGGCACCTGGCTCGTCGTCGTTGCCATCCTCGGCGCGATCACGGTGACGGTCGACACCTTCGCGATGTACCGCTCCTATCGGATCAGCGTCTATGAAGTATGCGATACCTTAATTGATCGCGTAGCAGATCATGTCTTGCAGCTGCCGCTTGGGTGGTTTAATGCTAAACGCGAAGCGGACGTGGCTAATGCGACATCCAAGGAGATCAACACCCTGTCGCATCTGGCATCAATGGTGATCCCGAACCTGTGCAACGCCTTCATCGTGCCGTTGGTGATGCTCGTTGCTACCGCATTCATTGAGTGGCCGTTAGCTGTGGTCATGGCAGTGTCGATCTTGCCGTTTATTCTCACGTGGCGGAAAATGTCGGCGGCAACAACCAGAGCCAATGACATGGAAGACCGTACCTCGGCCGCCGCAGCCGGCCGGTTGATTGAGTTCGCCAGGCTACAACCGGTGCTTCGAGCCACGGGTGCCGCGACGTCGTGGGACCCCGTACAAGAGACTCTGCAAGCCGACTCTGAGGCGACGTTGGCCGGGCTTCGGATCAAGGGCCGACCTGCCCAAGGATTCAACCTCATCGCTAACGTGACTTTCGCGGTGGTGCTCGCCTTGGGGCTGTCGTTCGTGACCGGAGCGCGTCTGGACCCGATTGCGTATCTGGTGATCGCGGCGGTCAGTGCGCGCATGCTGCTGCCGCTCACAAAAGCCGCGCTCTACGCATCTGAGGTCGATAACGCCGCAGTGGCGTTGCGCCAGATGGGAATAATCCTTGATGCCGCGCCACTTGCCGAACCTGATTCCGAGCAGGCACGGGAACCGCGTGGGACGTCGATTGAATTCCGAGGAGTGTCGTTTTCCTACGAGTCAGGCCGGCCTGTCCTAGACGATGTCTCGCTCACCGCCCCGCGGGGAGCAGTCACCGCACTAGTGGGGCCGTCAGGGGCCGGGAAGTCGACGATCTTGCGTCTCACCGCAAGGTTTTGGGATGTCGACGCCGGTAGCGTGACCATCGGCGGGGTGGACGTGCGCGAGATTCCAACCACGCGGATCATGGAGCTGACCTCGATGGTGTTCCAGGACACCTACCTGTTTGACACCACGATCCGGGAGAATCTGCGGATTGCCCGTCCCAATGCGACGGACGCCGAGTTGGAAGAGGCAGCTCGCAAGGCGAGACTTGATCGGGTGATTGAGGCGCTGCCTCACGGTTGGGATACCGAAGTGGGGCCTGCCGGGCAGAGCCTGTCTGGAGGTGAGCGCCAACGAGTGGCAATCGCTCGGGCATTCATCAAGGATGCTCCGATACTGCTGCTCGACGAGATTACCTCGGCGCTGGACGGCGAGAATGAATCGGCGATTAGCGACGTCATCAGTCAACTATCTGAGGGCCGCACTGTGATCGTGGTAGCGCACAGACTATCCACCATAGATAGCGCCGATCAGGTGGTCTTCCTCGAACCCTTAGCGGACGGTGCTATCGTCGCCGAAACCGGCACGCCTAAGGAATTGTCTAGTCGGCCCGGACGGTTCCACGATTTCGTGGCTGCCGCCGATGCGTCGTCTCGTTGGCAGCTGAGACACACCTCAGATTAGCGGACGCGGTCCCGGTGCCAGGCGCCAAGCCCTAAACCCACAGCTCAAATCGGAGTACCTCGACACGTTTGGCACACGTGGTGCTGTCGCGAACATGGCGCTAGTGGGATCATGTGCGAACAGCATCTCGCTGATGAGCGAGGGCGCTACTAATCACCAAGGGAGTTGAGTCCCTCATAGTGGTGTAGCGGGGTGGTCGTGCTGGACAGCAGGGCGGTCACCGCGTGATCCTCGAGTTTCGTCCCCTACAACTCACTCGCGAAAGGCCACACGATGACCGCTACCCATATTGTCGACCCTGCCGGGCTGCTTGGCGAACTGCTTGCCGAGGCGTCACCTGTTGCAGACTGTGATCAACGAGTTGCTGTCTGCGGATGCTGATGCGGTTGCAGGTGCCGAGTACGGCCGCCCAGATCCTGACCGACGGGCCCAGCGCAACGGCTACCGCCACCGGCCTCTCGATACCCGTGTTGGGACCTTGGACATCGCGGTCCCGAAACTACGCCAGGGCACCTATTTCCCTGAGTGGCTGCTGGAGCGTCGCAAGCGCGCCGAGTCCGCATTGATCACTGTTGTTGCCGACTGCTATCTCGCTGGAGTCAGTACTCGCCGGATGGACAAGTTGGTCAAGACGTTGGGAATCGACCGGCTGTCGAAGTCCCAGGTCTCTCGCATGGCCGCCGAGTTGGACGAGCACGTCGCCGAGTTTCGACACCGCCCACTAGGCGATGCTGGGCCGTTCACGTTCGTGACCGCCGACGCGTTGACGATGAAAGTTCGCGAGGGAGGTCGTGTGGTCAACGCGGTCGTCATGCTCGCGACCGGGGTCAACGCCGACGGGCATCGCGAAGTCTTAGGGATGCGGGTCGCCACGAGCGAGACCGGCCCGGCCTGGAACGAGTTTTTCGCCGATCCGGTCGCCCGAGGACTGTCCGGGGTCCGGCTGGTCACCTCCGACGCCCACCAAGGCATCGTGGAAGCGATCGCGGCGAACCTGCCCGGTGCCGTCTGGCAGCGTTGCCGCACTCACTACGCCGCGAACCTGATGAGCATCACTCCCAAGAGCTTGTGGCCGGCGGTCAAGGCCATGCTCCACTCCGTCTATGACCAGCCTGACGCCGATGCTGTTCACGCCCAGTTCGACCGGCTACTGGACTACACCGCCGAGAAACTCCCCGACGTCGCAGACCACCTCGATGCCGCCCGCGCTGACATTCTCGCGTTCACCAGCTTCCCGACCGAGGTCTGGCAGCAGATCTGGTCGAACAACCCCACCGAACGGCTGAACCGCGAGATCCGGCGCCGCACCGATGCGGTTGGGATCTTCCCAAACCGGGAAGCGATTGTCCGGCTCGTCGGCGCCGTCCTGGCCGAGCAAACCGATGAATGGGCAGAAGGCCGCCGCTACCTCGGCCTGGAAGTCCTCGCCAAGAGCCGCCTCAACCTGATCACCACACCCACAACCACGACCGATGCCGACATGCCCGCACTCGCAGGCTAAAACCCCAAACGAGAGGAAAACACCGTTACACCACTACAAGGGACTTGACCCCCAACTTGCTAAAAGCTTTGTAGTTGACTAGGAGTGCAGATGGTCGTCGGCCCACCTGCAAGAACGAATAGCAAGCGGTATCGTCTACAGGTAGAGGTGCTACCCGCATCATTTGTCGAGACCCCGCGTCTATTCTTGCGCGCGAGATCCCGACTGGTTCACCCCCTCTACGGACGCCAGCCGGGTAGTGACGTGCCAGATACTCAGCGGTACAGCAGGCTAATCTCCAAACGTCCGCGGCAGCCGGAAATCCCAGTTCATAGCCGGTATCGAAGCTGTTCGATGGCCCTGCTCCGCACTGGGGTCTTGTATCCATCGTGACCAGTTGTGCGACCCGGCGTGTGGCTGCGGAAACTTCCTCATCATTGCCTACCGCGAGCTGCGCGCCCTCGAATTGAAGATTCACGAGCGGCTCCAGGAGTTGAACAGCGGCGGCGTTCAGTTGGACCTCATGGCCGAGGATCTTGTGCGCGTGCGGCTTCGCCAATTCCGCGGCATCGAGATCGAGGAGTGGCCCGCGACGATTGCCCGCACCGCGATGTTCCTCGTGGAGCATCAGGCAAACCAGGCCATGAACCTCACTCTCGGCTATTCGAAGCCGATGCTTCCCCTCCAGGATTCCGCCCAGATCACCGTGGGCAACGCATTGCGCCTCGACTGGCGTAGGCTCTTGTTCGCGGGTCCGGATACGCTCATCATGGGCAACCCGCCGTTCATTGGGCAGTACACGAAGGCAGCGGATCAAACGGAGGATATGAAGCTCGTGTGGGGCGAGCTTTACGACGGTTACCTCGACTACGTGACGGCGTGGTTCAAAAAGGCGAGCGATTTCTTCCGTCCCGTCACCGGCGGCCGCTTCGCGTTCGTGTCCACCAACTCCATTGCGCAGGGCCAGCCCGTTCCCGCGCTGTTTGGCCCGCTTTTCGACGCGGGCTGGCGTATCCGTTTTGCCCACCAAACCTTCGCGTGGCAGAGCGAGGCTCCCGGAAGTGCCGCCGTTCACTGCGTGATCACCGGCTACGACAAGCACGAGCGAAGCGCCCCGCAACTGTTCACGTACGACAACGTCAAGGGCGAACCGCAGCAGGTTCCCGTGAAGCAGATTAATGCCTATCTCGTGGATGGGCCGAATCTGCTCGTGTGGAAACGCTCGCGAGTCTTGAGCGCGGAATTACCTAAAGTCAATAAAGGTAGTCAACCCACCGATGATGGCAATCTCATCGTCGAAGTGAGTGAACACGCCGAGGTTATCGGTGACCCTATCGCAGCGAAATATCTGCGGGAGTTCCGTCAAGGTCGCGAAGTCGTTCGAGGACTTGAGCGTTGGTGCCTGTGGATGGCGGATGAAGAATTCGATCCGAATGATCTGCGACGGTCATCGATTCTCACTCGGAGAGTCGAGGCCTGCAGGGCTATGCGCGAAAATTCTAAAAAAGCTGCTACCCGAAAGTCGGCCTCAACACCTTACCTCTTTCAGGAAAACCGTCAGTCGCTGGTGCCTTACGTCGGAATTCCGCGTGTTGTGTCAGAAACCCGCACCTTTTATACAGCGCAACATTTACCAGAGACTGTTATTGCGGGCGATCAGCTGTTCGCTGCGGATGATCCTGACGGCTTCCTCTTCGGCGTGATCTCCTCGTCGATGTTCATCACATGGCAGCGCGCGGTGGGTGGGAAGATCAAGTCGGATTTGCGTTTTTCTAACACTCTCGTGTGGAACAACCTTCCGCTTCCCACCGTCGAACCGGAACTGCGCGACAAGGTCATCGAGGCGGGCAAGGGCGTGATCGCGGCGCGTGAGCTGCACCCCGAGCGCTCTCTCGCCGAGCACTACAACCCCCTCGCGATGAGCCCGGCGCTTCTCAAGGCCCACGCCGCCCTCGACCGTGTTGTGGACAAAGCCTTCGGCGCAAAGAAGCCGCTCCACTTGAACGAGGAACGCCTCGCCCTCCTCTTCGAGCGCTACGCCGAGATGACCGCCGCTGAAAACGGAGGCTCGCGGCGGTAGTGCTTTTGCGGGCGTCAAAGCGCGACTTTGGCGGTCGCGGCGGCTTCTGCCGATTGACCCTGCATAGCTAACATCGACTAAAGGCGATATTATCGATCCATGGCGATGTATATGGGTGAAGAAACCTCCCTCGAAGAACGTGAGAACTGGGTGACTCTCTTTAAGAGTCTCGCCGATGGTCATCGGCTTCAGATCATCCAGCATTTGCTGTTGGGCGAACACCGCGTGACGAACCTCGTCGAGCACGTGGGTCTTGCGCAATCGACAGTGTCAACGCACGTGGCCTCGCTACGAAAAAGTGGGCTCCTCGCAAGCCACACGCATGGCCGCGCGACGTACTACACCTTGGCGCACCCCGAGGAAACGAAGACGCTTCTCGCGGCGGCAACGGCTTTCTTCGACGGCACCGAAAAACTGAGGCAAACCTCGCAGCCGGAGAGCACGAGCCATGACTAAACCATCCGTGTCGCACAGGCGCAAGCACTCTCACGAGGCACACGACCACAGCATCTCTGCCGACGCCGACCGCACGACTCTGTGGGTGGCCTTGATTGTGCTGAGCGTCTTTATGGTCGCCGAAGTCATCGTCAGCCTCCTGACTGGCTCTCTCGCACTGCTGTCGGATGCCGGGCACATGCTGTCCGACGTCGGAGCGATCGGGCTAGCGCTATGGACCATTCGCCTCGCCGCTCGGCCTGCCCAAGGGGCGTGGACCTGGGGCCTCAAACGCGTGGAAACCATCTCCGCCGCGGTCAACGGCATTACGCTCCTGATCGTGGCTGGAGTCATCGCTGTGGAGGCAGTCCGGCGTCTGTTCGAACCACCCGAGGTCGACGGTGGCCCTGTGCTCATCGTTGCCCTGGTCGGGGTGGTCGTGAACATCGTCGTCGCGTGGTTGGTTGCTCGCGCCAATCGCTCAAGCCTCAATATCGAAGGCGCCTACCAACACATTCTTACCGACCTCTACGGCTTCCTCGGAACCATTGTTGCCGCGCTCATCATCATGGTGACCGGGTGGACTTTTGCCGATGTCCTTGCGTCCCTTCTGGTGTGTGCCCTCATGGTGCACGCAGCGTGGAATCTCTTGCGCGCCGTCGGCCGAATTCTGCTCGAAGCAGCCCCGGAAGGAATTGACCTCGAGGAAGTCACCACCCACTTTCTTGAACTTCCCCACGTGCAGCGCGTGCATGACCTGCATGTGTGGAGCGTCGCGAGCGACCTGCCGGCACTATCAGCCCACATTGTTGTCGACGACGAGTGCTTTACCGACGGACATATTCCCGAATTACTCGGCCAAGTGCAGCACTGCGTCGCGGGACATTTCGACGTTGAACACTCCACCTTCCAGTTCGAGCCGCCTCATCACGGGCAAAAAGAACTCTCCGTTCACCCTTGAGCCGGCAAGGAGCACTGATCCGGCACGCTCCCGAGCAACGGAAGGGGTGCCTGCAAGCAAAGTTCCTCCTTGGCGAACGAGATGAGCGTGAACTTGAGTGCCTGGGCTCTATAGATAATCGCGAAAGTCCGCCAGTTCCTGGCCGACGCGAGAGATGTACGTCGGCAGCGCCATGCCTGTCATTGACGAGTAGTGAGTGATCCGAGCGACCTGAGTGTCATCTCCGCAACACTCCCGAAGTGCACCGAGGGATGCGGGATCATGAAGTGCTCTGAAGGCCTCTGCACCAAGACCAATGATGAGGGGGTCGTGGCTACCGAGGGTTTGGAGTTCCTTGCACAGACCCTCGATCTGCTGGCGCACGAAGCGTGGATCCCTAAGAAGCGCGTTGGTGGGCATCGACTTGCTGCTTCGGAACGGCGCGAGCGTACCGTTTCGCATTTTCACGAGATCGGTAATGTACGCGCCCTCGAGTCCATTGCCTTTGCATGCCTCACGTAGACGCTTATCGCTTGTGCGACCACACTCTTCATGAAAACTGGCGAAGCTTAAGCGATCAGTGACGGCGGTGATGTCCGCTGCTCTCTCGGCAAAGTTGAGGGCAACGAGGACGAGGTCCGTGCGCAGCGAGGGAAGGTCGTTATCTAAGCCTTGTTGGCTCCGCACTTTTGCGAAAGTGCGAACGACGGAATCGAGTATTAGCTGCGGAGCCCGGATGGGGTCGGGGTGCCAAGTCGATTCATTCCACACGGCCCAACTCCGGCAGAGACCGTAGCGCGTGCGCATCAATTCGTAGACGCCGTAGTCCATTGACGAGCACCTCGATAGTTGGGTCTTCCGTTGGGCGTCTCTCAGGGTAGCGTTGGAGGAAACCAGCCCAATTTCGTAAGGACCTCCGCCATGGGAACCGACAACACCCCCACGATTGATCAGTTTCGCCCCGTTGTGTTGGCCGTTCTTGCGGACGGTGAGACACGCGGCTTCAGGGAATTGTGTGATCTCGTAGCTGACGCTGCGGGACTCACAGAGGAGACGCGGAACGAGAGGCTCGATTCAGGTCAGCCGCGATTCATGAACCGCATCGGCTGGGCGTGCTCAGCCATGACTAAGGCCGGGCTTCTCGAACGCCCGAAGCGAGGAACCTATCGCATCACCTCCAACGGGCTGACGGTTGCCAGCCGCAAGCTTGCGACCTACACGGAGAAAGACCTCGCGGAATGGGACGCGTGGCGGGAATACCAGAATGAAGTCGCTGCGCGCAGGTCTGTTGATGAATCCTCTGCTGTTCCGGTGTCCGAGATCGAACAGGATGCTGATCCTGTCGAGGCCATTGCTGCGCGCACGCGTGACTTCAATGCGCAAGTCGAGACAGATTTACGTAAGCGCCTCCAGGAAAACTCGCCGGAGTTCTTCGAGAAGGCCGTGATCGATCTGTTGTGGGCGATGGGGTACGGCGGAGACTACGGCGAAAAGCAGCACGTGGGTCGATCGGGCGACGGCGGCATCGACGGCATCATCCACCAGGATGCCCTCGGCCTCACGAATGTGTATATCCAGGCGAAACGTTACGCCGACACCAACAGGGTTGGTGAGCCCGAAATCCGCAACTTCATCGGCTCTCTCGATGCGCAAGGCGCAAACCTCGGCGTATTCATCACGACCTCAACATTTCTGGACCGAGCGAAAGTTACCGCTGCCGGTTACCGTCACGGGCGGATCGTGCTGATCGACGGCTTGCGCCTCACGAAGCTGATGCTCGCCTACGGCGTCGGCGTCGAAAAGGCCCACGAGTTCACGCTCTATTCCGTGGACGAGGACTACTTCGAAGAAGACATGCAGTAGAAAGGCCCGCCAAGCGTTGCCGCGCGGCGGGCCGAAAGGCAAGGGCAGAGCTCTTACTTGGAGAACGTGATTTGCGCGAACTTCTCCGTCTGCTCGCGGATGCCCGTTTCGGTGGGGAACCGCTCGATGGAGGAAGCGCCGTAGAAGCCGACGATGCCGTCGGTGTTATCGAGAATGTATTGAGCATCCTCGGGATTCGCGATCGGGCCGCCGTGGCAGAGGCACAGGATGTCCGGGTTCACGCTTCGTGCAGCGTCGGCGAGCTCTTGGACCTTCTTGGCTGACTCCTCGAGAGTGAGAGCGGTCTGCGCACCGATCGTGCCCGAGGTCGTGAGGCCCATATGGGGCACGAGAATATCGGCGCCTGCAGCGGCCATTTCTTTCGCCTGTTCGATGTCGAAGACGTAGGGCGAGGTGAGAAGATCAAGCTCATTCGCCATGCGAATCATGTCGATCTCGGGGCCAAAGCCCATGCCGGTTTCCTCGAGATTCGCGCGGAAAACACCGTCGATGAGGCCAACCGTCGGAAAATTCTGTACACCCGCGAAGCCGATCTCTTTGACCTGCTTCAAGAAATGCGGCATTACGCGGAACGGATCCGTGCCGTTCACGCCCGCGAGCACAGGGGTGTGCTTCACAACCGGAAGCACCTCGTTTGCCATCTCCATGACGATGCCGTTCGCGTCTCCATAGGCGAGGAGCCCGGAGAGTGAGCCGCGGCCAGCCATGCGGAAGCGTCCGGAGTTGTAAATGACGAGGAGGTCAATACCGCCGGCCTCCGCCGACTTCGCCGAAATACCCGTTCCGGCACCGCCGCCGATGATGGGCTTTCCGCTCGCGACCTTTGCACGCAGCGCTTCAAGGATTTCTTTGCGGGACATGTCAGTTCTCCTTCTTTCCCGATTGGTTGCGGATAAGTTCGTGGAGGCGTTCGGCCATCGCGCGGCCGAAGCCCTCGTCATTGACAGCGCATTCGTGCTCATGAATGGGGACTCCGCTGCCCTCGAGGTTTGTCTTCACAGCGTCAAAAAGGGCCGCATCTGCCTCGGGGTCATAAAAGGGACCGCCCTCAACATCGATGCCACTCAAGCCGTTTGTGGGAATAAACAGCTCGCTAGGCCCCGTTGCGGCAGCGAGCTTTGTTCCAATGCGCCGACCGAGCTCTTCCGTTTCACTGCGGGACGTGCGTATAAGAGTCACCGTAGGGTTGTGCACGATGAACGTGCGGCCGTCAAACTTGCTCGAGACCGTGTCCTTCGGCCCAAAGTTCACCATGTCGAGAGCGCCAAGGCTCACCACCTGAGGCGTGCCCATCCGCCCCGCCATCTCAAGTCGCTCAGGGCCAGCGCTGAGCACCCCGCCCACGAGATCATCGGCAAGCTCTGTTGTCGTCAGGTCACAAACACCGGCGAGCAACCCAGACTCAATAAGCTTCTCCATCGCACGGCCGCCCGCTCCTGTCGCATGGAAGACGAGCACCTCATACCCCAGCTCAGTAAGAGTCTTGCGGGCTTCATCCGCGGCCGGCGTCGTGAGCCCAAACATCGAGAGCCCCACAAGTGGGCGGTGCGCGCGGGAGGTGCTCGTGAGGCGAGCTTCGTAAGCCTTCGCCATTCCTGCGATGCCCGCTGCGGCATTACCGAGCACCATCGCCGAAATCCGATTCACCCCCGCGACATCCACGACCGAATACATGATGGTCGTGTCAGTTTCGCCGACATACGGAGAAACGTCGCCCGAGGCCATGGTCGACACAAGCAACTTCGGAAAGCCCACCGGCACCGCCTGCATCGCGGGTGCCGCCACAGACGAACCGCCCGAGCCGCCGACAGCAAGAATGCCGTGAATACGCCCCTCTTCCGCGAGCTTCTGCACGATCTTTGCGGCGCCGCGGCCCATGACAGCCATCATTTCGCCGCGGTCGCGGCGCTCCCGAAGTTTCGCGGCATCCTCGCCGGCAGCGTCGATAACCTCGTCGGAAGAAACATCCGCGAAATCGGCCGTGGAAAATGAGCCGACGTCGACGGCGAGTACCCCCACCCCAAGTTCTGCAAGGCGCTCCTTCAACCAGGCATAATCCTCGGCCTTCGTGTCGAGCGTTCCTACTAAAGCAATGGTCGTCATCAGGCACTCCTTCGTCTTCGACTCACTTCACGCTACGCCTCGGGCTTGTGTGCAGAGTAAAAAGGGAGTGGCTTCTTTGAACAAGAGGTTTAGCCGTGATCGTAAAGGTTGCCGAAGCGAGGTTGCAGGTGATACCGAAGTGAGAGAAGCGGAAAGCCATCATCACGAGGTTCCGGCCTAGCTCGAACCTTCGCACCGGTTCTGAGAGGCGGCATGCCGCGGCGTCTCTTCATCGACCTCATGCGGCTTCGAAAGACTCCGCATTGCGTCGTGCGGGATCACCAAGAGCTTCTTTCCTGATTAGAAAGTTGACGACCAGGGAGCTTCGCGGGGCGGAGTTGCTACCATCCCCGCTCCTTGCCTCAGGCCGCGAGCAATGGTCGTAAAAGATTCGAAATCTGCTCGTTGATGGGCGTGCTCGAATGGAGATCCAAGCGGTCAATGATGGCCTGACGAACGTCGGGCGCCAGCACTTCCAGGAACGCGCCGGGTCCAAGTCTTTCTGGTCCAAGTTCTTCGGGCGAGAAGCCAGCTTCGGCTTTAGCTTGGAGTTCGGCGATTCCCTCGGGTGTAAATCCGGGTACAGCGTCGACGACTTCGTAGCTCATCGCTTCCTCCTTGGCATGTGCACCTTCCGAACCGGCATTGCGTGAATCACCATCTAGAAGTCACTCCGATTGAGCACGGACGACCCTTTTCGCTTAGGACGCGTGGGCGGCCTCAGCCTCAGCTTAAATTTGAAAGAAGTGGACGACAACCATTGCCCAGCCGATATCTCAATCATCTTGTGCAGGCAGAGAGGTATCAATGCACAGGTGGAAAATGTGGAAAACGTTGGTGGGAGATTTGCGGGAGAGTCACGTGCATGTCGAGGCATCCGGTTAAGGCCCGGCAAGCGTCGGAAACAAAACTGCGAACGACATGGTTGCCTGCCCACCCAACTGGACCACCATCCAGCGGCCGCGGAAACGCTGTGCGCCCGCGCCGTGACGGAGCACTCAGGTTTGTTATCTGTTCGTGATGTTAACTGGGTCCCGCAAGGGGAGCTCGAACAGCTTGTAGGCCACGAACTTGACGATTCGGGAGAGCTAGATGTTTTACGACATCGACGACAAGGCCGTGCGCGGCACGATTTCGAATACCAGGGGAACCGTCCCCGCGATCGAATCATCCAACAGAGATCTCAAGAACGGCGCGTCGGACTTGGGGGGATCGCTGCTGCACAGCAAACAAACGTCGGCTGCGCTTACGGGGGACGTTGCGTCAGCTTTCGAATCGGCGGGTCAGGCGCTCGTGGAAATGGTGAATAACAACATCGATTCCACGGACGACGCAGTGCAGAAGTACACCCAGGGCGATCAGCTCATGTGCACGGCGGCTAATGCTGGTAACCAGCAGGCTCATGTGAGCGATATGCCCGGCATGCAGTGACGATGATCGGCGAGTGAGGAACTGCAATGACTTTTGACGTACCAGAAATCGAAGACCCGTCGATCGTGACCGGTGGTGCCTCGGAGATCCGCACCGCTGGCGAGAATGTCCAACAGAAGATGAGGGACACCTCGAATGCCTGGCAGCCTATCAGCGGGCAGTACCACGCTCCTGAGGAGGGTCAGGTGCACCGCGCCATGAGGACCCCCGAAGAAATGGCTGACGAAATTATGAAGTCGGCCGGCAAGGTTGCCGACGGTTTGGATGCCTATGCGGACAAACTGGGGCCGCTCAGGACGCGAAAGACTGACCTCGAAGACGAGATCAAAGAGTACGAAGCGGCGAAGGCGCTAGCGGACCCCACTGACGCTGCTGCTCAGGCCTCCCTTGCCGCGTGGGAACTGAGATTGCAGAATAAGTGCACCCAGCTGCGAATTGACCGTGATGCGGCGGATTCGTCGTGCGCGAACTCGATTAGAAACACGACGGAGAGCACCGGCGCCGTGATCGGGAAAAAGCTCCTGGGGGCAATCACCCGCGGGAACAATATTGAAGGTGCCATGGGGGCGCTGCTCCAGTTCGGCAAGCTCGGTACAGACTTCGTCAAGTACTACAGCACGTACTTTTTCTATACGAACGGCAGCATCAAGATCCGGCAGGGGTGGGCACCCAAGCTTCTGCAAGATATCGCCAAGAAGGGCAAGTTCGGCAAGGGGCTCGTTAAGGGCCTGACCGGCTGGGACGCGGATGCCGTTACCAATGGTGGCCAGTTCCTCGCGAAGAACTCGCCGATGAACCCCCTGGCCAAGCCCAATTCGTTCGGTGGCGCGCTCCAGGCGGTCATTGGCCGCAGCATGCTCAAGCTTGAAGGCAAGCATTCGCGAGTGCCGCACGCTCACAGCCAGGGCCTCACCAAGGCCAAGTGGGGCAAGATTGCTAAGGGCGCGAAGGTCGCATCCAGGTTCGGCACGGGGATCTCGGCTGCGACTACCGCGATGGACTCGTGGCAAACCGACTCCAAGGTTCATCCGAACATGGGCAAGGTGGAAAAGGGCGTGCGCGCAGGTGTGTCCGCTGGGGGCGCTACGGCAGGCGGCTGGGCCGGTGGTAAAGCCGGTGCGGCCATGGGCGCTGCGATCGGTTCCTTCGGCGGCCCGGTTGGTACCGTGGTGGGCGGTGTTGCCGGCGGCATCATCGGCGGCGTCGCTGGCGGAGCGGCAGGTGGTTGGCTTGCGAACAAGGTGAAGGATCCCATTGGCAATCTCTTCGACTGACGCGCAAAAAACACCGAGCTACGGCGGTGTGCATAGTTCGCGTAAGTCGAAAACGAGGATGTGAGGAGAGGCAATGCCCGATTCGGGTAAGGCAGTACCCGCAGAGATGACGACCTATACGCACCCGGACATGGTCGTCGATGTGTTCGCACCTCGCGGGTGGGAAGAAGACACGTCGGGAGCTGACCGAGGCGTCTTCATTTACCTTTCGGATGAAATCTGGAACGAGCAGTTCCGCCCGAACATCGTGCTCATCCAGAGGAAGGCCGAGGCGGGCATCGAGACCCTGGAAGGGCTCGCGGCGATCCAGGACGAGGTCGAGGATTCCTACGCGGATACGCTCGACGAATACCGGCTCATGCATCTTGATGCGGACACCGTCGGCGTTCAGGGCGTGCCGGGGCTGCAACGCATTGCGACGTACACCAACCCCGACGGCATCCCGCTGGTGATGTTCCAGTGGACCGCGGTGCACAACGGCGTCCACGTTGACCTCACCATCACGTACCCCACCGAGCTGCTGGGCGAGAGAGCGCAGCTGATCTTGAACATGGGGCACAGCCTGCTGTGGAAGGAGTCGGCACAGTGACTGAGCAGATCAACACGGGCAGCGACGGCACAGCGGTGGAACTCGGCTTCGAGAGCTTCATGATGCTGCTCGAAAAGGGAATTCCCAACGAGGGCCTTCGAGTCGTTGACGTGAACGATCAGGTCGTGGCAAGTGATGGTCGCGTTGCCGACGGCACCGAGGGCATCTGGCGCACCCTCAAGGACTATCGCTACCAGCTTACGATCACGTCGGTTGCCGGCAACGGAGCGGAAGACAACCGCTTCCTGTGGCTCGGGCCGGACGGCTGCGTGAGCGCCCAGACCGTTTTGACGGGCGAGGTCTCTGCTGCGCCGAGTTTCGTGCTCAAGTCGCATCAGCTCTCGAGCAGGTACACCGTGCTTTATGATCTCGCGGATCTCACGCCCGTCGCCGACAAAGACTTCACGTCGAATGACTCGGTGAAGATCGACGCGGAAACGTGGGAGAACCTCGTTCTCGAGCCCGGGGAAGAAGACAAACTCCATAAGGCCCAGCAGGATGTCGCCGCGACCGTGCGCGAGGTCTCACCGGGCGTGGCCAGCGACGTGACCCAGGGCCTCTACGAGCAGGTCGTTGTGGCCTCGGAGAAGCAGACCGAGAATGGCCCGAAGCCGATCGCGACCGCGTGGGTCTCGACCCCGCACGGCTACCTGTCCTTCTATTCCGAGCCGCGCAAGATCTTCGGTAGCTCCCACTACCTTCAGCCAACCGATGCGTGGGTGCTGTACATGATGGCCGCCCATCAGCTTCCCTCCCAGCAGCAGATCTCCGCGTGGTAAGAGGTGCCGTCGCTCGGCGGTGGCGAGAGAGGAGGATGGACGCATGAAGATTCTTCTGTGGGTCCTCATCTTCGTTGTCACCACGGCGATCTTTGCGTTCTACATGTTCCATGTTCGGTATCAGGAGAACGCCGAGTGGTACGACGACTACCGCGAGATTTCGAACCTATGGATCCTGCCCTATTGCACGCCGGTTTTTAGCGTCGGGGCGCTGCTCATTCTTCACGAGGAACTGGGGTATCCGGGCGGCGCGTTCGTGGCTGAGCCGCTGCGGATCCTCGGGATCATCACCGTGGTCATGATCCCCATCGGCATTCTCGGTGGGATTGGGGTGCCGCTTCCCTGGCCGTTGGCGCCGCGCTGGGTTGTCGAGCGACGCAAGAAGGATCGCGCCGCGCGAAAGCGCACCACCTCCGACGCCTAAACCGAAAGACCAGAGCAGCAGCGCCTATATTCCCCGCGCCGCCATCACCTCGCGCACGGGACTCATGCGCTCCTCGTGCTCGCGAGCGCTATACGCGCCGAGCTTCAGATCATCCGTGAGGCGACCATCCACGAGGATCACGAGGCGGCTCGCACGCGCGGCAACCTGCGGATCGTGCGTCACGAGAATGAGCGTTGTGCCGGCGTCATTGAGGCGCGAAAGCACATCGAGAATCTGCTGACTCATCGCCTGATTGAGCGCGCCCGTGGGCTCATCGCCAAACACCACGCTCGCGCCGTTAATGAGTGCGCGGCAAATCCCCGCGCGCTGCAATTGCCCACCGGAAGCCTGCCCGGGCAGGTGATCGGCGATCGACGCGATCCCGATGTCGGACATGAGTTCCTCGGCACGCGCCACGATTTCACTGCGCGGACGCTCACCCGCGAGGAGTCCGGGCAACACGATGTTGTCGCGCAGATCAAGGCTCTGCAGAAGGTGCGGTTCTTGAAAAACGAAGCCGATATGACGCAAGCGAACGTCGGCAAGCTCCCGCTCCCCAAGCCCCGTGAGTTCCCGCCCGCCGAGCGTGACCGTGCCGGCCGTGGGCCGATCCATTCCCGAAAGCATGTGGAGAAGAGTCGTTTTCCCCGAGCCCGAAGGTCCCATGATCACCACGAACTCCCCGGCTGCAACCTCGAGGTCGATGCCGTGTAGCACGCGTTGGCTGTAATCCTTGATGATTCCTGACGCGCTCAGCATGAGATTCTCCTAGTCGCGAAGGGCGAGGGTGTGAAGGCGAAGTGTGGACGTGCGAGTCGCGAGCAGCACGCACGCGAAAACTGCCGCCGGAACAAGCAGCCACGCAACCCACGGATTTGGCATGAGGGAGATTCCGGGGGCACCCATCTGCCCCATGACGAGCCGGAACAGGGGTTGGGTGGCGAGGGAGGCGAGGGCCACGCCCGCGGCAACGCCCACAATTCCGACGCTTGCTAACTGCACCATGTGCATGCGCGTGAGCGCGGTGTTTCTCATCCCGAGTGCCGTGAGTGAGGCGAGTTCACGCCCGCTGCGCGCGATGAGAAGCACCACGAAAAGGGCGACGATGAGGAATGTTTGCCCAAGCGCGATCGCCGCCGCGATCCACGTAACGGTGCGCAGCTGTGCGATCGCGCCGCCCATCGTTTGCGAGGCGTAATCCGCCATGTGCGTGACCCGCGCTCCGGGGAACTCGTGCGAGAGCCTCGCGGCAACGGCGTTGGCATCCTCACCGGGGGCGAGGCGCACGTACACGAGCTCGGTGAGCGGCTTGGTGGGTGCAGCAAATGCCGCCTTCGCGGTCATGCCGCCGTTCGTGATGTCTTGGTAAATCCCGGAGATCCGTAGCCGTCGGACCTCACCTTCGCCGCGAAGCGTGACCGTTTCGCCCACGCTCGCGCCGAGCTCCTTCGCTTCGTTCACAGAAAGGGAGATCTCCGATGCGGTCGCGGGCGCGGCTCCCTCCTGGTAGGTGAGCGGAAAGGTCGCGTGGTCACCCACCTCGACGAGCACGCTTTCCCACTTGCCTTCGGGGTTTTGGGCCTCGAAGCGGCCCGTGGTGAGATGCGCGGTCTCGGTGACCGCGGGATCGTTTGCGAGGCGCGAGAGGAGGGATGCGGGAGATTCGGCGTTCTCGCTCACATCGATCCGCAAGTCCGCAGAGCCCACGCCGAGATAGGTGGCGAAGTGGGGGTTCGCGAAGGTCGCGGCAATGTTTGCGGGCACGATGATCGCGAATGCGCTGAGCGCGATCACGGCGATGAGCAGAAGATTTTGGGGATTGAGTGCGCCGCGAACGCCAAGAAAATCGGGAACTGTGAGGCGAGTGCGGGCAAGCCGCCACCGAGGGGCGTGCCGAATGCGCGGGCGCGTAGTTCCCGTGCGCAGCGCTTCTGCGGCCGACATTGTGCCGATGCGGCGCATGAGCAGCCAGCACGAGGCCACGATCGCGAGGGTGCCCAAGGCTGCCACGCCTACCGGGGCCGCCACGAGCGCCACGTGGAAGTGAGGCTTACCGATGTACATGAGCACGCCCCGGCTTGCAAGGGTTCCAAGCGGGAACGAAGCGAGAAGGCCCGCGAGCGCACCCGCCGCGGTGAGCGCCGCGTACTTGAGGATGAAAAGACCCTTGAGTTTTCCGATTGGTGCGCCGATCGCTTTGAGTGTCGCGATCTCCGCCATGTCGGTGTGGAAGGCCGCGAGGAAAGCGAAGCGCAGCGCGAGGAGGGCGATCACGATCAGCAGCCCAGCGATGAGGGTGGCGACGATCGCGAGGAGCAGCGCGCTGAGCGCATTCATGAGCGCGAAGATTGTGGAATCAACCATGACGCCGCGTGCGGGAAGTCCCGCGTGGACGTAGGCGTCTTTGACCTCCTGGAGGCTCGCGCCTTCCTTGAGCCGGAATTCGATGAGGTATTCGGGCTCGAGGTGTGCGCGGGCTGCCTCGAAGTCGCTTTCGTTGACGACCATGCGTTTCGAGGTGACCATTGACGGGTTCATTTGGGCATCGCGCGCAAACCCGGCAACCGTCAGAACTTGCGGCGTGCCGCCGACCTCAAGCGTGACCGTGTCTCCCTTTTTCGCGAGATTCTCCGCCTTGTAGTACACGGGAAGCCACACGTGACCAGGGGAGGGGGTCACGCGATTGCCGCTCTCGTCGAGGAGGAGGTCGAAGCGCTTGGGGGAGGTGACGAGGGCGGGCTCGAGCACAGAATCGGCCTGGTTTTTGCCCGCGATGGTGAGGCGTGCTGTGGGAACCGGAAGGGTTTCCATGACGTCGGTGTCGGCGATGCCCGGTTGGGTGCGCGCCCACGCGGTGATGTCTTCCGGATTGAGCGGGCCAGCGTGCATTTGAACGATGTCGGGCGGGCGGGAATCGGCCCAGAAACTCTCGAGGGCAACGGCGGTGCGGGAGAGAAGAACGGCGCTTGTGCACGCGAGGAGGGAAGCGACGGCAACGATCGCGAAGAGCACGAGCGAAACTACACGGTTGCGCCGGAGATCGGCGCGCAAGAGGCGCCAGAGCATGAGTCCTCCCCCCTGGAGGTTGCGGTGGTACTTCCATCATAGTGGGCGGGCTCGCGCCGCAGGTCTCATTTGAAGATGGGGATAACAGCGTGAGACCCCTCGGTTTCAGTGGTGCCTAGGAGGTTCTTTCCACTTGAGATGTGGTGGGCAGACTGGCGGGAGTGATTCTGGCGCTGTACTGTAAATGAGAACAGTTACCATTCGAGGAGGGGTTCATGCGAATTCTCCGCTCCACCTGCGCCACGCTCGCGGCTCTCACGTTCGCCTTCGCGCCCGCCTTCGCGGGGCCCGACGACGACCGTACGGTTCAGACGAACGCGCATATCGACGCGCCCAAGGTCTTTTGGGACAAAGACGCCAAGACATTCCAGATCAACTCCCAATCCAACGGGAAAACGTTCCCGCTGGACAAGACCACTAACTGGGTTGGACGTGGCTACCAGGACGACGGCACGCAAAGCTACATTTTTGACGTGACGAAGGATCCGCGCCTCGCTTTCCTCGGTAAGGAAGGCGACCACCTCTACATGGCGCCCCACAGCCCAGGTCCGGGCAATACCCCGATCTGGTCCGGTTTCGGCGCCGACACGGCAGTGCCCATCGAACAGTTCCAGGACGAGAACTTCACCATCGAGCTGACGGGCTTCAACGGCCCCGGCGAGATGAACATGTTCAACTACTCGAGCTACGGCAACCTGCCGGTCACGCACCTGTTCTCCTCGCACGACAAGGTCTCACGTGCAGTGTGGCTCGACCCGGGCACGCACACCCACAACTTCACGACGTTCACCAAGCCCGGCCGGTACGAGCTCACCTACCAGGCGAGCGCACGCAAGTCCGACGGCACCTTCACCGCCTCGAAGCCCACAACGCTCGTGTGGCGCGTGGGTGGCACTAACCCCGCTGACGAAAAGCTCGGCGACGTCAAGACGGCCTACGCCAAAGCCGCTGGAGTGACCGGCGAATCCACCCCGACCTTCACAATCGCTCCGCACACCGGCAAGAAGAAGGACGGCGACGAGCGCCTCACCGACCTCACCTTCGATGCAGGCAACGCCGAAGCTGAAGGCACAGTCGTGTTCTTCATCGACGGCTACCACCTCGCCGAAGTGCCCGTGAAGGGCGGCAAGGCCACGTGGAGCGAGATGATCGGCTCGCAAAAGTCGACCTTCCAGGCCGTGTTCGTGCCCACGAAGGGCGCTGCTCGCTGGATCAGCGCGCCGCTCACCTCGAGCACTGGCCAAGCGGCCACGTCGACGAAGGACGCGGGCGACTTTCCCACGGAAACCCCCGACACTGTCGCAACCGGCTTCCCCAAGGGGGAGGTGAAGGTCAGCTCACGCGACGTTTCGGTGAGCGCGAAGGCTGGCAAGAACGACACCCTGATGAAGCTCTCCACGAAACCTGCCGACGATTCCCTCACCTATCACGTCTCGGGCGGGTTCTACGAAAAGGGCTCCCAGTACGCGACGTGCGACGTTGATGTTGTCAGCGGCCCCGGCCGCCGCAGCTTCGATATCGACCATGAGGCTTGCATGGGTGACGCGTATGACCTCCGCCTGACCCTCGAGCCGCTTCCGCGTGCCGCCATCGGCAACACCGAAGTCGCAGACTTCGGCCCCGTCAGCGCCAAGGGCAAGGAAATCTCGACCCAGTTCTCCGAGAACGGAGCAACGGGCACCCCGGACGCGCCGGAAGGCGGAGATGCGTCGGACCCGGGCGCCGGAGATGAAGGGGCCGACGGTTCCCTCCTCAACACCCCCGTGACCATCAACAACGGGCACGTTGACCTGCGCGTCATGGACGTCGACGAAAACTTCTCCGTTGCCCTCGGCGACGACTCGCGCCAGCACGCGAAGAAGTCCGTCACTCGCACAATCGACTCGGTGACGCTCGAGGTCACGAAGCTCGCGAAGGCGACGCGCGGCGGCAACATCCTTGCCGACAAGAGCTACGACGTGCTCGGCCCCGAAGGCACCGAACTGTACGTTCTCCCGCAGGCCCAGCAGCAGGGGCGCGTGTGGCCGGGCTTCTCGAGCGAAGAACTCGATCGCGACAAATACCCTGAGGGTGCAACGATGACGCTCACGCCCGTCAGCGCCCCCGAAGGCGGTAAGTGGTTCGCGTACACCGAGAACCTCGGCACGATCCAGAAGATGTACGCCACGAGCGAGAAGGCTTCCGACATCCCGCTTCCGCCCGGCACCCACATGCACACCGCGTGGGCCTTCACGAAGCCGGGGACGTACACGATCGACGTCACGGCGCGCGCGAAGCAGGCGAGTACCGGCGAGCGCAGTGCCGGTGACGGCGAGGCTACCGCCAAAACCCAGCGTCTCACCTTCGTTGTGGGCGAGCAGCCGGGCGGCGACCAGGGCGATGCGGAGGGCCAGGTGCCGTCAAGCGAAAACCCGGCCCAGCCAGCTAACCCCGCTGGCGATGCCGGTGACGCCGATGGGACCGGAGCTGAAGGCGGTTCTGCGGGTGCCGGTGCCTCTGATGCCGGTGGCAGTGCTCCCGCGGCGTCCGACGCCGGCGCATCCGATGCAGGCGGCGACGATCAGCTGAGCGGCCTCCCGCGCACCGGCGCGAGCGTTGGCCTGACCGTTGCTGCTGCGAGCGCGCTCGCGGCCGGCGGTGCGGCACTCACAAGGCGTCGCAAGAACAGCTAAACGCTCACAGCTGCAGAAAAGGGCTCGCGCTTCTCCAGGGAGGCGCGGGCCCTTCATACTGCTTCTTCCCGTCCCGCTTTCCTCGTCCCGCATTCCTCGTCCCCCTTTCCTCGTCCCGCATTCCTCGTCCCCCTTTCCTCGTCCCCCTTTCCCCGTCCCACTCTCTCCGTCCCACTTTCCCTCCCCGTCCCACATCATGAAGAAAGCGGGCCTTGGCGCTGTGCCGGGCCGGGAGCGTCGTCGAATCTTCATAAAGAGCGACGGCCTTTCGGGGATCGACAAGGTGAGGGTTTTTCGGGGGCGCGGGCCCTTCATACTGCCTCTCTCCGTCTCACTTTCCCTCCCCGTCTCACTTTCCCCATTTCACATCGTGCATGCTGCTTCTTCCCGTCGCAGATCATGAAGAAAAGTGGGGTTTGGTGCTGTGTCGGGCCGGGGGGGCGCCGTCGAATCTTCATAAAGAGTGACGGCTTTTGGGGGAGTCGAGGAGGTGGCGGTGTTTCGGGGGCGGGCCCTTCATGCTGCCTCTTCCCGTCTCAGATCATGAAGAAAATCGGGCTTCGGCGCTGTGCCGGGCCGGGAGCGCCGTCGAATCTTCATAAAGAGTGACGGCTTTTCGGGGAGTTGGAAGATGACGGCTTTTTGGGAAACGAGAAGGTGGCGCCACCTGGGGGAGTTGGAAGGCGGCGCCACCTGGGGCATGGAGAAGAGGGTCGGCTCTAGACGAGGGTCCGCTTCGTTAGTCGCAGCTGCACGTCGGCACATTCCGCGACCCGCCTCGAGTGGGTCACAACGATCACGCACTTACCGGCTTTCGCCGCGCCCCGCAGAATCTCGATCACCTCTTCTGCCGTGTCCTCGTCGAGGTTGCCCGTCGGCTCGTCCGCGAGAATCACCGGCGCCTTCGACACGAGCGCACGCGCGATCGCAACGCGCTGCTGCTGCCCACCCGAAAGGCGAAGCACATTGCGGGTCGCTTCGTCCTTCGTGAGACCGAGATTTTCGAGGCTTTCGACGCCTGCCTTCTTATCCACGAGACGAAGGTTTTCGAGCGGAGTGAGGTAGTCAATCAGGTTGTAGTTCTGAAACACGAGAGAGATCTGCTCGCGGCGATGCTTCGAATACCCCGTCTGTGCAATATCGGTTCCGTTGAACCGCACCGTGCCACCGGTGGGCGCTTCAAGGCCCGCAAGGAGGCTCAACAGAGTGGATTTGCCCGCACCGGATGCGCCGACGATCGCGTAGAGCTTCCCGAGCTCAAAGGTTGTCGAGACGTCCTCGAGAACCCGGCCGCGAGACTGTTCGTAGGTGTAGCTGACGTGATCGAGGTGAAGAATGCTCATGATGTGCTCCTAGCTCATAGAGGCGAGAATTGACTTCGGGCTGCGCCGAAAAACAGGAATAAGAACCGCTGCGACAGCGATGGCGACGATGAGGGCGCCCACGCCAAGCGCAGCCAGGGCCGCGAGTGGACTCGCGGAAGGGGAGAGGACTTCGAGAACCGGGTCGTGAGAGCGGGCCAGGAGAGCCTCGCTCACGGTAGTCGTCGCGAGGAGCCCCAGCCCGAGTGCGAGCACCGCCGCGACGGCCACGAGCGCGCAAATCTCCGTGAGGAACTGGCGAAGGATGCTCCCCTTCGACCTGCCAAGGGAGAGCAGAATCCCGATCTCGTGAAGGCGGCCGCGCGCCCAAAAGGCGAGCACGAGCACGAGCACCGCAATGCTCACTGCGCTCAGTCCAAGAACGAGCCACGTGAGAAGGCGTTCTACGCCGGCGATCGAGGCAAGGACGGTACGAAACTGCGCCGAATTATCCTCGAGGCTCAGGTGAGGGCGGGCCTTATGCGCCTTCGCGAGGACAGCGGGAAGCGCCTCAGCGCTCGCGGTGCTGTATCGTGCGAGGGTCATCGACGCCGGGTCGGTCAGGGGCGACATGTCTTCGGCCGCGGCGAAAATACGGTTCTCGGCGGCGCCCGCAGGAAGGCCGGACGGATTCTCAGCGCGACCGCTAAAGATGCCGGTCACGACGAGTCGCACGAGCTTGCCGTCACGCACGAGCGTGAGCGCGCTTCCCACCGACAGGTGGTTCTTCGCGGCAAAGTCCTTGTGAACGAGGGCGCCGTGCGACGAAGACTTGAGGTGCTCGCCCTGCTCAAGCGTGAAAAGCTTGCCTTGAAACAGCGGGTTCAACTGCGAATTAGTCGTCGCCGTTGCCGTCATGTCATTCGCGAACTCCGGGTCAAGCTGCACTGCTCCGGCCGCCGTGACGGGACGGTGACCTTTTGGTTTCACGAGAAGATCCGTCTCGTACGCACTTGAGGTCACGCCGGGAAGCTTCGCGAGAGCGTCGGCATCGGTGCGAGCGAGGCTGGCGTCGGAATTCTGCGCCGTGAAACCAGCCCCGACGTTCCGATCGATCGCGCCACTAATATCGCCCATCGTGGCGCGCACGCCTGATTGCGCCACAAGCCCCGTGAAAATCAAGGTCATGAGCAGGAGAAGAATGATGCTGCGTGCGGGGCGCCTGCGCAGTGAAAGCACGGCGAGGCGCACCGAAGAAAGGCCTCTCATTTGAGTGCCACCAAAAGCTTCTTCGGGGCCGTGCGAAGCATCGGGAGTGCGGCGAGAAGCACGCACACGATAATGACGACGGCCGCCGCGATCGCGACGTATGCAACATCCTGATTGCCGAGGCTAACGTGCAATGAATCGAGAGTCTTAAGCGCGCTCGACGATTCGAGATCAGCGCCGGCCTGCTGCCCGGGAGCAAAACCATTCTGCGCAGAAGAATTGACGCTTCCCAGCACCGAAGAGCCAATAGATTGCGCGATAAACGTGCTCACAAGATACGAGATCCCAATCGCTGGAATGGCGATGAGCCCAAGCTCCATCCAGTACTGGCGCAGCATTCCACCCTTGGTGGTGCCCACCGAAAGGAGCACACCCGTTTCCTTCTTGCGTTCACCGAGCCACAGGAACAGCATGAGGCTCAAAAGCGCGATGGCCAGGACGAACGTTGCGATTTTCGCGCCGTTCATGATCGAGCGAACGCCATCAACCGCACCGGTGATGCCCGCGAGATACTGCGTCGACGGGGCAAGCTGATAGTTGCGCCAGTCGATGCCAAGATGGCTCGCTTCCTCCGCGACAGCCTTGAGCTCGGTGCCCTTCTTCACGAAGAAATTAGCGTCCTGATAAATCTCGGTCTTTGCCGTCCAGCCATAAAGCTCGCGGGTCGTGTCAAGATCCGTGAAGAGCGTATTGGCGAAAAGCTCGCTGCGCTGGGCAACCGGCCTCGGGTTATCTCCCGAAAAAAGGCCGACGATTTCCGTTTTGACCTCGGTCGTGGACTTGTTCTGGTTATCCACATCGAATTGGTTGCCCTTCACGGTGATCTCATCGCCCACCGTGAGGCCATTTGCTTTCGCGAGATCCTCGTGAATGAGGGCCTTGTGCGAGTCCCCACTGCGCAGGTGGCGGCCTTGCGTGAGGGTGAGCGCCCCACCGCGGAAGCTATTTTCCAGCTCAGAGCCGTTCACGCCCCACACGTTGGCGGCGTTGCCGAACTGCTTTTCCTTCTGCTCGTCGTACTCGTGGTGATCGAGCTTCTTGACGCTCGCGCCCACGAGATCCGCCGTGACGTTCTGACGGGCGACGTAGCTCTCGACGTCCTTGAGCTTCGCGATCTTCTCGATATCCGCACCCTTCACGGTGCCCGCGCCGCGGGGTGTTCCCTGATTGAACTGCGGGTTGTTTTGCAGAACGAAACCCGCGCCCGTGCGCCGATCAACCTGTGCTCCTGCCGCATCGGCGGCGCGCGTCACCGAACCGGTCACCATGAGCGCCGACATCATCGCCGCGAAAACTCCCACAATAATGAACGACTTGACGCGTTGACGTGAAACGTAGCGCCAGGCCCGGCCGAAAGACGACACGGAACGATCCTTTCCAGAAAGCGACATTAGGTGTTTGAGCCGCCGCATAACAGCGTGCGGCAACGACGAAAGAACCTAACGAAGCAGTCTGGAATGGTTCCCAGCTTGAGGTGGGAAACGCCGGTGAAAGCGGCATGTCCTCGGGGAAAACTCCGGGATTGAAACGGGTAAAAAGTCCCGAAATTTACTCGTTTTCTGCGAGAACGCGGGTAATCCCGGATCAATCCCTTAAAACGCCGCGGTGGAGTGAGCTGTGACTAGTCGAGGAAGCCTCGCAGAAGCGCCTCGGTTCCCGCGAGATGTTCCTCCATCTCGAGCGAGGCCACATCTGGCCGTCCGCGAAGAATGGCCTGGACGATCCTTTGATGCTGCTCGCACGAATGCTCAATATTGGGCTGGAGCAGGGGGATCTGGTCAAGAAGCTCGTTGACCCGCATGCGGATATCGGCGAGAACCGGAACGAGGGAGGGAGCGTCAACGAGTTCCCCCATGAGTAGATGCAGGCGGGTGTCGTACTTGCGGTAGTCAGCCAGGTCGGCACCCTGGCATTCCTCGTGGGCGCGCCACAGCCGTTCGCGGCTTTCGCGTGAAAGCTCTTGGCGGGCGAGCCTGCGCACGATCCCCACCTCGACAACCGCCCGAAGGGCGAGAGTGTCGATGATGGACGCGACGCGACTCGAGGTCTCCGAAAGCGCGCTCGAGGTGGGAAGCGGATTCTTTGCGAACGTCCCGCCGTAGCGGCCCCGTTTCGCTTCGAGGTAACCCGCCTCAACGAGAGCCGAGATGGCCTCGCGAACGGTGTCGCGCGAAACCCCGAGCATCGAGGCGAGCTCGCGCTCCGGAGGAAGCTTTTCCCCCGGAGCAACGAGCCCAAGTTTGAGCGATTGAACAAGCCTGTGCACGGTCCCCTCGAAAGCGTTCGAGGCTGCTCCTGGCTTCAACAGAACCCAGGAGTTCAGCACGGGGGCGGGATCAGGCAGCTCAGTCATCGCTCAACATCTTGTCACAAGCGTCGCGACTCAGAGCGGCGTGACGTAGGCGGCGCTGAGGCCACCGTCGACGAGGAACGTCGACGCCGTGATGAAGGAAGCGTCGTCACTCGCCAGGAACGCGACGGCGGCCGCAAGCTCCTTTGCGTCACCAAATCGCCCAACGGGAACGTGCACGAGCCGGCGCTGAGCACGCTCCGGGTCCTTGGCGAAAAGCTCCTGAAGCAGGGGAGTGGCGACGGGCCCCGGGCACAGGGCGTTGACGCGAATGCCCTGGCGGGCGAACTGCACGCCGAGCTCGCGCGTCATCGCGAGCACCCCACCCTTGGAGGCCGTGTAGGAAATCTGCGAGGTCGCCGAGCCCATCACCGCCACGAAGCTAGCCGTGTTGATGATCGAACCGGACTGCTGCTTCGTCATGTGGCGAAGCGCTGCGCGCGAGCACAGGTAAACCGATTTCAGGTTGACGTCCTGCACCTTCTCCCACGCGGGAAGCTCGGTTGTTTCAATCGAATCGTCATCCGCGGGCGAAATCCCGGCGTTGTTGAAGGCAATATCGACCGAGCCGTACACGCGAGCTGCTTCGTCGAACAGGTGGTTGACCTGCTCTTCGCTCGTGACGTTCGTTTCGACGAAGAGGCCGCTGACCTCCTTGGCAGCCGCCTCGCCGTTTGTCGCATCGAGATCGCCGATGACGACCGTGGCGCCTTCGGCCGCGAATCGGCGCGCGGTCGCAAGCCCGATGCCGGAGCTGCCGCCCGTAATCACGGCGACCTTGCCCTTCAGGCGTTGGGTGAGATCAATCGTGTCGATAGTCGTCTCTGACATGTCAAAACCTTTCTACAAGGGGTGGATGATGGCTAGTCCTGCGCGAAAAAGACATTCTTGGTTTCGGTGAAGGCGAGGGGAGCGTCGGGCCCCTGTTCCCTGCCTAGACCGGACTGCTTGAACCCGCCGAACGGCGTGGAGTACCGCACCGATGAGTGGGAGTTGACGGAGAGGTTCCCCGCCTCGACCCCGCGCGACACGCGAAGCGCGCGGCCGATGTCACGAGTCCAGATCGACCCCGAAAGCCCGTACTCGGTGTCGTTTGCGAGGGCGAGTGCATCGGCCTCGTCCTCGAACGGCAGCACGGTGACGACAGGGCCGAAAATCTCCTCATGTACCGTTCGGTGCGTGCGTTCGGGCGTGAGCACGGTGGGCGGGAACCAGAAGCCGGGGCCCGACGGTGCACTCCCTCTAAAGGCGACAAGCGATTCGTCGTCCACGTATCCGGTGACCTTGTCGAGGTGGGCTTTCGCCACGAGCGGCCCCATTTCGGTGTCGTCCTTCGCGGGGTCACCAACCCGGAACGCTTTGACGGCGGGTTCAAAGAGCTCCATGAACTTCTCGTACACGGATTTCTCGACGAGGATCCGTGAGCGCGAGCAGCAATCCTGCCCGGCGTTGTCGAAAACCCCGGCGGGGGCTGCCGCGGCTGCCTTTTCGAGGTCGGAATCGGCAAACACGATGTTCGCGTTCTTTCCGCCGAGTTCGAGCGTGAGGGTCTTGACCTGTTCGGCGCAGCCACGCATGATCGTCTTTCCCGTTGCCGTTGAGCCGGTGAACACGACTTTTCGCACGTCGGGATGCGTGACGAACCGGTTGCCGACGACCGATCCTTTGCCGGGAAGAACCGTGAGAAGGTCGTCGGGAAGGCCGGCCTCGAGGGCGAGCTCGGCAATGCGGATCGCCGTGAGCGGTGTCCATTCGGCAGGCTTGAGAACCACGGCGCAGCCAGCCGCGAGCGCGGGTGCGAAACCCCACGCGGCGATTGGCATGGGGAAGTTCCACGGGGTGATGATGCCGACGACGCCTACCGCCTCATGGAACGTCACGTTCACGCCGCCCTCGACGGGAATCTGCTCGCCGATGAGCCTTTCGGGAGCTGCCGCGTAATACTCGAGGACATTCGCAACGTTTTGCGCTTCCCACCGGGCTTGCCCAATGGGGTGGCCGGCATTGGCAACCTCGATCTGGGCGAGCTCCTCGTTGTGCTCGGCGACGATGTGGGCAAAACTCCGCAGAACCTGCGCTCGCGAGGCTGGAGCGGTGGCCGCCCAGCGCTTTTGTGCAACGACAGCCTTGGCGATGGCGTCGTCAGTCGCCTCGACGTCGACGAGCTCGATGCTGCGAATGAACTCCTCGGTCGCGGGGTTGATGATGTCGAACGTAGTCATGGGCGCTCCTTAGAGGTGTGGGGCGTGGCATTGACGAGGGCTTCGAAGAGTCTGCGGTCGTCACTTTGCTGTTCGGGATGCCATTGGACGGCAAGGAAGAAACCCCGGGTTGATGGGGACTCGAGGGCCTGGATGGTGCCGTCGGACGTGCGGGCGGTGACCGTGAGTCCGCTGCCGACCTTCGCGACCGCCTGATGGTGGTACACGGGGATGTCGTGCGCGCTGCTGCCGAGGATGCTCGCGAGCGTCGAGCCCTCGGTGATCTCGATATCCACCGCGCCGAACACGCCCGGGGCGGGCTGGTATCGGTCCGAGCCCACGACGTCGGGCAGGTGCTGGATTAGCGTGCCCGAGTGGACGGTGTTGACGATCTGCATGCCGCGACAGATCGCGAGCAAGGGCAGCCCGGTGCTGCGTGCCGCCTCGTACAGAGCGATTTCCCACTCGTCGCGATCATCGCGCGGCGCCCCGGTCCTCTCGTGCGGCTGCTCGCCATACCGGGCCGGGTTGACGTCGGCCCCGCCCGCGAGGACGAGCCCGTCTAGGCGGGCGAGGACCTGGGCAGCGCGTTCATGTTCCGACGGTTGCGGGGGCAACAGGACTGGCACTCCTCCGGCATCGAGGACCGCCTGAAGGTAGGCCTCGTGCAGGAAGGATGCGCACGTATCCCATACCCCGCACGTGGCAGGTTCGAGGTATGTCGAGATACCGATGATGGGTGCGCTAGCCACGTTCGAAGCCCCTCACGCGCTCCCAGTCCGTGACGGCGGCGTCGAACGCTTCGAGTTCGACCCGGGCAGCCCGCGTGTAGTGCTCAACGACGTCCTCGCCAAAGGCGGCATGGGCAATCTCGGAGTTTTCGAACAGGTCGGCGGCTTCGCGGAGCGTCGTCGGCACCCTCGGCTTGTCACTTTCGTAGCCGTTGCCCACGAGCTCGTCTTCGAGGGAGAGCTCGTTGTCGATGCCGTGGAGACCCGCGGCGATCATCGCGGCCATCGCGAGATATTGATTGACGTCGCCGCCGGGAATGCGATTCTCGAAGCGCAGCGATTTGCCGTGGCCCACGACTCGGAAGGCGCACGAGCGGTTGTCGAGGCCCCACGCGAGTGTGGTCGGTGCGAATGTGCCGGGCTGATAGCGCTTGTAAGAGTTGATGTTGGGGGCGAACATGAGGGCAAGTTCGCGCGCCGCGGCGATCTGCCCCGCGAGGAACTGATCCATGATGACGCTGCGCCCGCCTTCGCGGGATTCATCGGCGAACACGGGGTTGTCGTCCTTGTCGCGCAGGCTCATGTGAATGTGGCACGAGTTGCCTTCGCGCTGGTTGAACTTCGCCATGAAGGTGATGGACTTGCCGTGCCTTTCGGCGATTTCCTTGGCGCCCGTGCGGTAGAGGCTGTGGTTGTCGCACGTGGTAAGCACGTCGTCGTAAAGGAAGGCGATCTCTTGCTGGCCGGGGTTGCATTCGCCTTTGACGCCCTCGCAGTACATGCCGGCCGCGTCCATGGAGTTGCGGATGTCGCGAAGAAGCGGTTCGAGACGAGTGGAGGCCTGAATGTCGTAGTCGGTGTTGTAGTCGCTTGCGGGGGTGAGGTCGTTGTAGCCCTTGGCCCACGCTTCACGGTAGGTGTCGTCGAAAATCAGGAATTCGAGTTCCGTCGCGCCCATGCATGTCCAGTCGCGCTCCTCGAGGCGAGCGCGCTGCTTCTTGAGGACACTGCGCGGGGCGGGGCCGACTTCCTCGCCCGAGGTCGTGAGGAGGTCCGCGGTGACCTGTGCGGATCCCTCGATCCACGGGACTTGGCGCAGCGTGGCCAAGTCTGGCTTCATGACCATGTCGCCGTAGCCGCTCTTCCAGCTGGAGATCTTGTAGCCGTCCACCGTGTTGTTGTCGATGTCGACGGCGAGGAGGTAGTTGCAGCACTCGGCTCCGTGTTCGGCGACGGAGTCGAGAAAGAGGCGAGCGGAGATGCGCTTGCCTACGAGTCGGCCTTGCATGTCCGTGAATCCGAGAATCACGGTGTCGATATCGCCGGCGTGGATGCGGTTGGTGAGTTCTGAGAACGTCAGCATTCCTTCGTTGCCTGACATGGAAGCTCCTCATTGTGCTTCGGTGTGGCCTGGCGGGGCCCTTACGTGGCGATGCAAGCCATTGACTAAACATCGGTCTGGCAACCATTAGACCACATGGTGTGAGCTATGCAACCCGAAAGTCTGGCAAAGTGCTGGGTGTTCCGGGTCGATTGTCTACAACTCACGCCAATAAATTTCTACAAAAGCGTGGAAATCCAACCATTAGACGAGTAGTGTGGGGCAGCACACACGAGTCAACGTGGTCTCGTCACTACGGAAGGTATGCAATGGCTGATCAAAGCGATCGTCAATCTCCTCAACGCACGGCAGCATCACCCGCCTCACCCTCCACGCAATCGGGGGAAGTCACCAAGGTCGGTGGCGTCACCTATCGAACGGCGGATACCGAATATTTTGAAACACGTCAGCTCAAGCGCGCGGCCGGCATTTTCGGACTCTGGGGCCTCGCAGTCGGCGCGGTCGTTTCCGGTAACTTTTCCGGCTGGAACTTCGGCGTGGATTTCGCGGGCTTCGGCGGGATGCTCATCGCCTACGCGATTCTCATCGTCATGTACTACGGCCTCATCTTCTCGATCAACGAAATGGCCGCCGCCATGCCCCACACCGGAGGCGCGTACTCGTTCGCGAGAGCGGCCATGGGGCCCTACGCAGGCTTCGTGACGGGCCTTGCCGAAACAATCGAGTACGTCGCGACAACCGCCGTGATCGTCTACTTCTCCTCGGGTTACGCCGACGCGGTGGTATCGCAACTCCTCGGCGTTGACCTGCCAAAACCCGTGTGGTGGCTCATCCTCTACACGATCTTCGTGGCGCTGAACTCCTCGGGCGCAGCGGTATCGTTCAGGTTCGCCATTCTGGTGTCGATCATTTCGATCGTGATCCTGCTCGTCTTCAGTGCGATGGCACTGTTCTCCGGGGCGTTCTCATGGGATTCACTCTTCAACATCGTTCCCGACGCGGGCGGTTCGGCCTTCCTGCCCCACGGTTTCCTCCCGATCCTGTTCGCGCTGCCCTTTGCCATGTGGTTCTTCCTCGGCATCGAGGAGCTGCCGCTCGCAGCCGAAGAGGCCCACAACCCCGTCCGCGACATTCCCAAGGCGGCACTGTGGGCGCGCTTCACACTCGTCGTCACCGGTCTTCTCGTGCTCGTTCTGAACACCGGCGTGCTCGGCGCGGAAACGACCGCCGGGGCAAGCGAACCCCTCCTCGACGGCTTCCGCGCGATCGTCGGCGACGGCCTCGCTGCCATCCTCGCACTCTTCGCTCTCGTGGGCCTGCTTGCCTCACTTCAAGGCATCATGTTCGCCTACGGGCGCAACATGTATTCGCTCTCGCGAGCGGGCTACTACCCGAAGTTCCTCTCGCTCACGGGGCGCACGCAGACGCCGTGGGTTGCCCTTATCGCCGGTGCCGCCATCGGTTTTTGCGCCCTTGTGGGCGTCGATCTTGCCGGTGGTGAGGGCGGAATCGCCGGAGCGGTTGTCCTCAACATTGCTGCCTGGGGTGCCGTCGTCGCCTACCTCATGCAAATGGTGTCGTTCCTCGTGCTGCGCAAGCGATTCCCGAACGCGAAGCGTCCCTACAAATCGCCGTGGGGAAACTTTGGAGCGATCATCGCCGCCGTTATCTCCGCGCTCATCTTCCTGGGCTTCCTCCTCAACCCTGACTACCTGCCCGCGATCATCGCGATCATCGTGATCTACGCGGTCATGCTCATCACCTTCTGGCTGTGGGGTCGCCACCGGCTGATTCTGAGCCCCGAAGAAGAGTACGCGCTCTCGGGAGGCCTCGACGTCGTGAACCTCGACGATCTCGTGGATGACGGTGAGCTCAGCGATCAGCCCAGTGAGAGCGAGGCCGCACCCACTCGAGACTAGGTCTCAACGGGCGTTCCTCATTCTTGCCTCACGGCCGTCCCTCATTCTTTGCTCAGACGAAACGGTCCGGGGAAGCCCTGCGGCTTTCCCGGACCGTCCACGAGGTTCACGCGCGGTTAGAACCCGGTGCGCGTAGCCTTCGGGTAGTACTTCCGGAACTTCTGCACCTGGCGCACACCCGAAACGAGAGCGAAGCCCTTCATCCACGCACCCTCCGGGGCGTAGCGGTAGGGGTTGTCCACGCCGTGGGCACGAACGGCGGAATCGAGCTGAGCGCGCAGTTCGGGTTCGGTGACGTAGTGCTTCACGAGACGCATGGGGAGGATCGAATAGAGGTGCTGCTCCTCGGCGCGCACACGCTCAAGGGGTGCGTTGTCGATGAGGTCCGCGACAATGTGCTCGGGGTAGGAGCCGCCTGCCGCGGTGACGTAGTGGTTGTTGCGTCCGAGCCGCGGATTGAGCTCGAGGAAGTAGGCCGTTCCGTTACGCGGGTCGACCTTGAGATCAACATTGGCGAAGCCGACGTAGTCCACGTGGTCGAGCAGTTTTTCGAACTGCGCGACGATCGCCCGGTGAGGACCGGTGAGCATCGCTGCGGGGCGGCCGAGCGCATCGGGTGTGTGCTCGCCTAGCAGCACCTGCGCAGCGCATGTGAGCGTCACTTCGCCCGAGCGCGAGCGGTAGCCGGTGATGGAGTATTCGGATGTGTCGTCACCCTCGATGAGCTCCTGGAAGAGGAACCGTCCTGTGAAGCCAGCGTCCCCGAGATTTGCCACGAGTTCCTTGTATTCGGCCAGGGACTTGAGCACGAATACTTTGCGCTTGCCGGGGAACTTGACGCGCGAATAATCGGCGGTGTTCGCGGGTTTGCCGATGATCGGGTAGGCCCACGGAAGCTGCTCGGGCGCGTCAAAATCGGTCTTTCCGTACCGGGAGAAGTCAACGACGGCCGTGGGGATCGTCGGAATGTCGAGCTCGTTGCACGCTTCTTGGAAGTGGGCCTTGTCGGCCAGCTTCGCGAGGGAAGCGGAATCAATTTGCGCGAGAAGGTAGTGCTCCTCGAGTTCGGCCCGGTACGTGTCGATGAAGGAAATGAACGAATCGGCATTCGCGAGCAAGAGCGTCGGTCGCTTGACGGGCTTGTCTTTCGCAAGCTGAACGAGCGCATCCTTGAGATCGCACTCGCTTGCCCCAGCTCCGATAGCGACGTGAGCGCTTGTGACAGTGCGTTCGTTCATCGCGACAGGGGTGCGCATCACGGTGAGTGAACGCATGCCGTAGGCCTTGTGAAAAGCAATCGAGACATTGAGTGAGTTGAGGCCCGCGCCGAGGATCACGACATCGAACTCCGTGCCGCCTTTGCTGATCCCCGGTGTGGGGCCGGGCTGGGAGACAGTGAGGTTCGAGATAGCCACGTGAAACGCCTTTCGCTGGGAAACATCCGGCGCTTGAGTTTATCGAACAGCAGTTTTGGTGCTCTCTGTTTGCTCGCACAAAGTGTTCGTAAAATTATTGAACGCTAAAAAAGTGGCGCCCTCGCGGGGCGCCCCCTCTCCTAAGGAGCACCAATGAACGACAGCAGCCCCCTCGACAAGGTTAAAGGTGCCGCGCAGTCCCTCGCGGACACGGCGAAAGACAAGATTCCCGCAGGCGTTGATGCTGCAGCGGACGCCGTTGTTGACCTCGCCGCGAAGGCCGAGGAGAAGTTCCCGCAAGCCAAGGGTGTTACCGACAAGGTCGTTGACGTCGCGGGTGCTGCCCAAGATAAGGCCCACGAACTCGGCGATGGAGGCGATGGGGACTCGGCGGCGGCGCAGCACTGACGCGCTGCCGTTCCGGTTTATGAAGAAACTGGGCTGTTGGCTGGCTGTCGGGCCGGGGGCGGCTCAGTTTTTTCATGAAATGCGACGGTGACTGGGGGAAAGACGGCTGGGGAGCTGTGCGACTGGGGGAGCTGGGCAGCTGGTGGAGCCCGGTGACTGGGGGAACTGGGGAACTGGCCAGATGGGGGCAGCTGGGAGAGCCGGGCCGCATGAAAAATTGCTGCCCGCAAACGCGAGCCGCGCCACTAGAAGCCTCGAATTGCTCCCGAGGGCGCGGGATGGGTGCTAGCCTTCCAACGGTTGTGCACGGACATGGACAGAGAGCCATGCGAGCACTTCATGTGATCCGGGTACAGCCATGCCTTTGTCCCGTTTTCACGTGAGGAATGTGCATGAGCACCACAGCGCCTGAGCGCCCCGCAACCACCCCCATTATCGCCGGCCCCTCAATCGACGAGACCGCAGTGACGGCCTCGGGGTCGGCCCCGATCGAAGCAAACGGCCACGACGCCGACTTCAGCTTCACCCCAGTTCCCGCATCCGCGCGCCACGGTTTTTGGGCCGTGGGCTTCGTGATGCTCGGATTTACTTTCTTCTCCGCCTCTATGAGCGTCGGCGCGAAGATCGGCAACGGTCTCGATCTTGGCGGCTTCGTCTGGGCCACGACGCTCGGCGGGCTCGTGCTCGCGATCTACACCGGTGGCCTCGCCTACCTTGGCGCGAAGACCGGCATGGGGCTTGACCTCCTCGCCCGTCGTGCCTTCGGCCGTCGCGGCTCGCTTTTGGCCTCCGCCCTCGTGGGCCTGACCCAGATGGGATGGTTCGGCGTGGGTGTGGCGATGCTGGGTATCCCCGTCGCCGACCTCCTCCACATCAGCCCCTGGTGGATCGTGATCGCGGCGGGCGCCGCGATGACCGCTTCCGCCTACTTCGGCATGAAAGCGATCGAGGTCGTTTCCTTCATTTCCGTTCCTCTTATCGCGATCCTCGGCACGTACTCGATGGTCACGGCAACCAGCAAGGCCGGCGGTCTTGTCGAGGTGTTCGGTGACGGCTCGATGCCGATCGTGACCGGCATCGGAATGGTCGTGGGTTCCTTCATTTCGGGCGGCACGGCGACCCCGAACTTCACGCGCTTTGCTCGCTCGGCGAAGGTTGCCGTCATCACGACGGTGATCGCGTTCTTCCTTGGCAACACCCTCATGTTCAGCTTCGGTGCGGTGGGCGGGGCGTTCACCGGCAAGGATGACATCTTCTACGTCATGATTGCCCAGGGTCTCGCGATTCCTGCGATTCTCGTGCTCGGCGCGAATATTTGGACGACCAACAACAACGCCCTGTACACCTCCGGCCTGGGCTTTTCGAACATCACGCGCGTGCGTACCCGCCCCATGACTCTCATCGCGGGCATTTTCGGTACGGTGAGCGCGCTGTGGCTGTACGAGAACTTCGTGGGCTGGCTGAGCTTCCTCAACGCGGCACTTCCGCCGATCGGCGCGATCATCATCGTGGACTTCTTCGTGCGCAAGCACGCCTACCTCGACCCGAATGCGAAGGAGCAGACGATCGCTCCGCACGCGGTTCTCGGCGTCATCGCCGGTGGCCTCGTGGGCTACTTCGTGCCGTGGGGCATCTCGGCTCTCAACGCGGTTGCGGTCGCGATCGCCATTCACCTCGTGGGCGTAGCGTTGACGAAGCGCCGCTAAAAACACTTGTGGGTGCGGCGCGGTCACCTCTCTTAGGTGGGTCGTGCCGCACTAGTTCCCCGGAGGGTCGCTCACGTGGGCGGCTTTGCGTGCGGGGTGCTCGGCGGTTTTCACCCGCTCGGGTCACCCCGTTCCCTCACCCCAGTTCCCCCGCTCCAACAGAAAGGCTTCGCTGTGCTCATTCAGAACGTTTCCCTTCCGGGCCGTGAGGGCTCGGTTGACCTGCGCATTTCCGACGCTTGCTTCACCCACATCGAACCGAATCTCACCGCGGAGCCGGGCGAAGAGACATGGGACGCCGAGGGGCGCCTCGCGCTCCCGCCGTTTGTGGAGAGCCACATCCATCTCGACTCGGTTCTCACCGCGGGCGAGCCGAAGTGGAATATGAGCGGCACGCTTTTTGAGGGGATCGAGCGCTGGAGCGAGCGGAAGAAGAGCCTGAGCGTTGAGGATGTCAAAACTCGCGTGCGCCGCGTCGCGCGCGACCAGGCGAGCTTCGGCGTTCAGTACGTGCGCACCCACGTCGATGTGACCGATCCTGAGCTCACCGCGCTGCGCGCGATGCTCGAACTGCGCGACGAGCTCGCGGACCTCATCACTCTCCAGATTGTGGCGTTTCCGCAGGAGGGCATCGATTCGTTCCCGAATGGCCGCGACCTGATGGTCAAGGCTGCCGACATGGGCGTTGATGCGATCGGCGCGATTCCTCACTTCGAGTTCACGCGCGAGTATTCGGTGGATTCCCTCAATTTCGCGTGCGAGCTTGCGCGTGATCGTGGCCTGCTCATGGACGTGCACTGCGATGAGATCGACGATGAGGCCTCGCGCGGCCTCGAGACTCTCGCGACGCGCGCCCTCGAGTTCGGCATGGGGGAGAAGGTCACCGCTTCGCACACCACCGCGATGCACTCCTACAACAACGCGTACTTCGTGCGTCTGCTTCGCCTGCTCACGATGAGCGGCATCAACTTCGTGTCCAACCCGATGGTGAACACGCATTTGCAGGGACGCATGGATACGTACCCGAAGCGTCGCGGCGTGACACGCGTCAAGGAGCTCACGGAGGCCGGGATCAACGTGAGTTTCGGGACCGACGATATCCGCGACCCGTGGAACCCGCTCGGCACGGGGAATCTTCGTGACGTCGTGCTGAACGGCCTGTATGTCACGCAGATGATGGGCTATCCGCAGATCGCGGAGTCCTACAACTTCGTGACCCACAATGCGGCGCGCACTCTCCACCTCGACAAATACGGCATCGAGGTGGGCAACCCCGCGCGGTTTATCGTGCTCGATGCACCGAACTGGGTTGAGGCGCTCAACTTCAACGCGCCTGTCGTTCGCTCCTACAGGGACGGCACGCTCGTCGCGAAGACGGAGCCGGCGACCCGCGAGGTGTATTGGGGCTAGACATCCCCTCGGCTGTATGTAGCCAGCCTCTGAGAAGTGCATTCGCGCGCGGTGCGCGCCCCATCGCGATAAGGGAGGCGCTTAGGTCTGTATGGCAACAGAAGGCGTTCGAAAGGTCAATTGCGTTCGAATCGAACGATAGCTTCGTCGCGGAGTGGACGGACTACTCAAGGAGATTAAGGGAAATTGTAGGGGGTGCAGGGGGCGATGAATAAGTCGGTTGTTCTAGATGGAGTGCGGCACGTTTTGTCAACACATTGGGAGCTGAGCCCTGGCGCGGAGCTAAGGTTTGTGCAGCACGAATCTGATTGGATCGGTAAGCTTACTGAAGCCGATCACGCGTGGACGGTCAGGGTTGCGATACAAAACGGGCGGATTGCCCGCTCTGACCGAGAGTTTACCGCCGAGGTAATGGACGCCATGTTAGGCGATCCTGGGGGCGGGCTTATAGGGCTGAAGAGAACTGCCTGCGGCGCCAGATATGTGAATGACGTGGTTGGCAATAGTCCTGTAACCGTGATGTGTAGCAGATGGATAGCTGGCCAGAATCTTGAGCGATGGGACACCGCCGGGGCGGTAGATGCCATGCGAGCCTTGGTTGAGGCGCAGAGACAATTACAGCGTAGCGTCGCTTTTGTAAAAGCCGCTAGGCCGATTGCCTATACTCCGTCAGCGGTTTTGGAACGAGCAAAGTGTGTGTTTTCCGGGGATGCGGCCTGGAATGTTGCGTTAGAGCGCCTTTCTGCCCGATTTGATGGGTGTCGCCTGCCAGAATGTGTCCCTATACATGGCGATCTGCATTTTGAAAATCTTATTTTGGTGGACAATGGGTCGTTGGCGATAATCGACTGGGGCGCGGCCGGCGTCGGCGATCCTTTGTACGATGCGGTTGCTTTTGCGGCTTCGCTAGTCCGGGCTGGTTACCAAACAGCTGCGAGGGAAGCTTTAGAAACCTACTTCCGCCTAGTAGACGGATCTAGACCGAGTGGTCAGTACCTGCAGGATCTGTTCTGTTTAAGGAAATTGGAGATAGCGACTCATTTGGCCGAAGTTGACAGGGATGGTTTTGCTCCGTCGCTACCTTGGGTCGGAGGGCGAATTAGCGGAATCCGGGCGGATCTAGCCGGTGATGCTGAGATTGAAATCGGACTGTGGTAGAGAAAGACGATCGCGACTCTGCAAGTGTTGCCGTGGTGTTTTCTTGCGACGATCACTATGTTCCTGGTGTTCTTGCAGCAGTTCGGTCACTTAGAGATCACTCCAGTTGCCGAAACATTGACATCTTCGTGTTGCATGAGCGGCTGTCACGCGACTCGCGAGAGGTCCTGATTGAAGAAGGTCTGGCCCGGGCAACTGCCCGAGCCCTCCCTTGTGCGTAGTGCTGCTTACTGCTTGCGCATGCGGATCACGGCGAAGGCGCCGCCGCCGATCAGCGCGAGAGCGAGAACTGCCGTTGCGGCGATCTCGGCGCCAGTGCGGGGCATGAAGCCGGTACGGCTATTGTTCGCGTGAGCTTTCGGGGCCTGCTTCGACGAATCGGCCTTGCCCGTGTCCGCTGTGCCGGGCGAAACCTTGTCCGGTGAAGGCGTGTTCGGCGAGACCTCGTCCGGCGAAGGCTTGTTCGGTGCTTCCTGGTCGTTCTCGCCGGGCTTAGGGGCAGCGGGAGTCGGTTCGGGGGCCGGTGCGGGAGCCGGTGCGGAATCGGTCGGCTTCTTCTCTGGGGTTTCGTCGGAAGGCTCTTCAGGAGCGGCTTCCTTAAAGCTCACGCCCTCCATTTTCCACTCTTACTTCGTGATCGTGAGCGGCTGGACGATCGCTTGGGGGGCGGGCTGAGGAATGCCGTTGTCGACCTTCACACATTCGATCTGGAGGTTTGCCGTGCCTTCTGCGGCGACGTCCACGAAGCTTGCATCGATCGGGTTGACGACCGTGCCGTCTTTTTCGAGTGAGTCGATACCCGACATGACCACGCGGGTCGCCTTCTCGCCTTCACCCTGGACGAAGACGGTGCGGGCGCCGTCAACGTAGGGCTCTTCGCACTTCACGCGGGATTTCACGGTGTAGGTGAAGGGGTCTGCATCGAGAGCGCCGTGTGCCTGGACGCCCCCGGCATTCTCGATCGTGGCCGTCACGGAATCGTCGAGAGTGACCTCGGTCGCCGCAGCGGCAACCTGGGGGAGGGCGAGGAGCGCCGCGGCGCCGGCGAGGGCAGCCGAGCGGCGGAGCGAGAGGGAGAGCTGCATGGTTCTACACGTTCCTTGGGGCGCGGGGAGTGGGTTAGCGAGGACAACTGTGACAGGCCTTAGTGAACGGCAGGTAACCGACTGGTGTCGGCCCCAGTTCCTTCCCGTCACTCACCATTCACTTCCTCCCTCTAGCGTTCTGATTGGTCTTCCCGACGCCCTGAGAGAAAGATTCCCCATGACCGAGCTCCGCTCCCCCCACGCCTCCTCGCTCGCCCCGAGCCGACGCACCGTGCTCCGCGGCAGCGTTGCCGCCGGTGCCCTCGGTGCCGCCGCGGCCGCAACCACCGGCTCCGCTATCGCCGAAGAAACCCCCGTGACCACCACCGACACGACCGAGGGCACGGACCTCGCGCCTGCCGAGACCGGTCTTGAATGGCTCGTCGTTGACCACCACGTGCACTCGCTCTACAGCCACGACGCGAAGTACACGATGGAAATGATCATGGACAAGGCCGAAGAGTTCGGCGTGGATGTCATCGCCTTCACCGAGCACTCGAACTGGGGCCACGCCAACGAGGGCGGCGTATGGGAGGCGAACCGCCTCATCCGCAAGGCGCGCGATGAACGCAAGCTCATGGTCCTTCAGGGCATCGAGTGGTACATCCCCGCGGCCGAGCACTGCACCGTTCTCGTTGCCCCCGGCATCAACGAAGCGCGCGTGCTGCGCACGTTCGAGCTCGCGTTCGACGGCAAGCTCAACGGCTGGGAAAAGCCCGCGCTCGATTCGCCCGAAGAGAAGTTCCAGCAGGAAAAGGCTGTTGAGGCGATCGCGTGGCTCGGCGAGCAAAAGAGGGAGGGCTTCATCGATGACGCGATCGTGATCGCGAACCACCCGAGCCGCTACTGCATCGACTCGCCGCTCGAGCTTCGCGCGTGGCACGACGCCGACCGCGACATTTACCTCGGCATGGAAGGCGCCCCCGGCGCCCAGGGCTCGGCTTTCGGCCTCAATCGTGACCCGAAGTTCCAGCGCGGCGAATACGAGAACAGCCGCCGCAAGGACTCGTCCCCGCACTACCCCGACGAAGCCTTCCGCACGCGCGGCGGCTTCGACTACCTCACCTCGGTCGTGGGTGGCATGTGGGACTCGCTGCTCTCTGAGGGCCGCCGCTACTGGATCACCTCGAATTCCGACTTCCACCTCAAGACCCACGACACCTACCGCGTGGGCGACTACCCGAAGGGTGACGGCTGGGAGGAAGGCGCGAGCCTCGGCAACTTCAACCGTGCGGGCCGCCGCCCCGTTCCCGTCAACACGAACGAAGCTCAGGGCGGAAGCGACTACTGGCCCGGCCAGTTCTCCCGCACGCACGTGGGTGCCACGAGCCGCTCCTACGAAGCGGTCATGGAGGCCATGCGCGCAGGTCGCATCTGGATCGAGCACGGCCACCTCATTTCCGGTCTCGAGGTCGTCCTTTTCGCGAAAGACGACAGCGCCGAGCCCGTGACTCTCGGCGGCACCCTCAAGGTCAAGGCCGGCACCGAGCTTGGCCTGCGCGTGAGCGTGACGCCCACGACGAAGGAAAACTCCGCTGGGATCCTCCCGGAGCTCGCGCACATCGACCTCATCCGCGGGCTCATCACGGGCGAGGTTGAGGATGTCAACACGACGACGGCCCCTCACACCAAGGTCGTTGACCGCAAGGAAACCGCAGGCCACGGTCTTGAGGAGTTCACGGTTGAGTTTGACCTCGGCGCCGTCGAGGAAAACGGCTACATTCGCCTGCGCGGAAGCGACGGCAAGCGTTCGGGCGTCGGCCCGATGGGTGCCGACGTTGACCCGGCCGGCCCGATTCCCCACGGTGGCGAGAACGGCGCAGGAAGCCCGTGGATCGACACGTGGATGTACACCAACCCGATCTTCTTCGAGGTCGAGTGATCACGGTTTCGTGAACACGAGTGGGCTCGGTTTCGCGGGGGTTATGCCCCGCGGAATCGAGCCCCTTTCCCATCGCCCGCCCAGGACACACACCGCATGAAAGGACACCCCGCATGGCCCTCAACCGTCGGACCTTCCTGACCGCAGCCGCCGCGACCGCCGCGAGTGCCGCAACCCTCGCGCCCGCGAGCGCGTCACCGCTTTTTGAGCGCGACGAGAGCGACACCCCGCGCCTTCTCGACGACCCCTTCGATGCGCGCCTGAAGAATCCCGCGCCCGAGGGATGGGCGCCGAAGAGCCCGCTCGCGCGCGCTCACGCCCACAACGACTACCTGCACGCGCACCCGCTGTGGGATGCCCTCGCGCAGGGCTTTTGCTCGGTTGAGGCGGACGTGTGGTTCGAAGGCGGCGCGATCCTGCTTGGCCACACCCGCCTCGGCACGGCAAGCGGCCGCTCCCTCGAGGAGTTCTACGTGAAGCCGCTCGCGGCGCTCGTGCGCTCCAACGGCGGTCACGTGTTCCCCGGCTACGGAGGCCCGTTCCAGCTGCTCATCGACATTAAGGACCAGGGCGACAAGCAGCTTCCCGCGATCGAGACCATGCTCGCGCCCTACAGCGACGTGTTCTGGCACGTGGATCGCTGCGGCACCGTCGTCGAGAATCCCGTGCGCGTCGTCTATACGGGAGGTCGCCCGTACGACCTCATCAAGGACAACCCGGTGCGGTTCGGTTCGGCCGACGGTCACAAGGGCGACCTTGGCGGCGAGATCAGCTCGCTCGACATGCCACTCATCTCGGAGGATTGGGCATCGTGGGGCTGGCAGGGCTTCGGTGAGCGCCCGGAGGATCAGTTCCGTTCACTCAAGGAGTTTTCCGACGGTGCCCACGCGATCGGCGCGCGCTCGCGCCTGTGGGGTGTTCCCGAGCTTCTGCCCAAGCGTCGCGAGATCCTGTGGCAGATGCAGCTCGATGCGGGCATCGACGTCGTGGGCGCCGATGACCTCGCTGAGCTGCGCGCGTTCCTGCTCGAGCGCGGCGCCGCCTAAGGAATAACCTCGAAGGCCTACCGCGCGCGCTCGGCGAGTAGCTCGAGTACGTGGCGGTAGGTCTTTCCCGTTGCGCGGGTCATGCCGATTTCGCACGTGCGGTTGAGGGAGGCGTGGTGGTCGGCGCCGAGGGCTTTCACTTCGGCTGCTTCGGCTGCCGTTGCCGAGGCTGTGAGCTCGGGGTGGAGCATGCCGCGATCGCCCGCGAAGGCGCAGCATCCCCACGCGTCGGGCACGGTGACCTTCGCGTATGCCGCTTCGGCAACCTGCAGGAGTGCGGGGTTGAGCCCCATCTGGGTCGAGGAGCACGTGGGGTGGAGAATCACGTGTTCGCTTGATCGGTCGATGTCGAGGCGATCAAGGAGATGATCGGCGGTGAACTGCACGGCATCGATGACGTCGGCACCGTCGCGCTCAAGGATCGCCGCGAAGCCCTCGGTGCAGCTCACGGCGTCGCTCACGATTGGCAGGTCGAGCTCTCGCACGGCGTCAACCACCTTTCGGGTCTTCGCCGAGATGACCTCGTGCCCCTTGGCTTTGCCTTTCGACGTCCACGGGGTGCCGCAACACGTCGAGTCGATGCCCTTCGGGATGAGAAGCGCAAGGCCCGCTTTCGCGAGGAGCATCTCGAACGCGGAGACGACGTTTCCACCCGGTGCGGCCCCGCCGAACATCGTGTTGACGCACGCGGGAACATAGATACCCGCGACCTCGCCATCGGGCGCGCCGAACAGGCGGCCGGGCAGGTTCGAGCCGACAGCCCGATGCTCTGCGCGCTCGCCGAGGGCGCCGCGGGCCTTCCCGCCGGCGGGCAGGTCCTTCGTGTATTTCGGCACGGTGTCCTCGCCCAGCAAGCGTCGGCCAACGCTCGTTGCCGCGCCCACGGCAGGCGCCGGGACTTTATCCGCAACCGAGAGCCCAACCGCTGCGCCGCGCGTGATCGCACCCCACGACGCTGCAGCGGCCTTCCACGCGCCGGACTCGACCGCGTTCGTGTTCTCGCGGCGCAGTCGCTTGACGAGAAGTCCCGTATTGATGCCCACGGGGCACGCCGTCACGCACATGCCGTCCACGGCGCACGTGTCGATGCCTTCGTAGTCGTAGTCCTTCGCAAGCTCATCCGCCGTGGCCGTATCGCCCGCGTTGCGGGCACGCTCCTCGGCGCGGCGCACCACGATGCGCTGGCGCGGCGTGAGCGTGAGGTCCTTGCTCGGGCATACCGGCTCGCAATAGCCGCACTCGACGCAGCGATCGGCCTCGACCTCGATCGTGGGGTTGAGCTTGAAGTTTTCGAGGTGGGCCTTCGGGTCGTCCTCGATGAGCACGCCCGGGTTGAGGATCCCCGCGGGATCCACGAGGCGCTTGATGCTCGTCATGACCTCGTAGAGTTCGTCGCCGTATTGGCGATGCACGAACGGCGCCATCGCGCGGCCCGTGCCGTGCTCGGCCTTGAGGTTGCCGCCGCGTGCGAGAACCACGTCGACCATCGACTCGGTGAAGGCGCCAAGGCGCTCGCGGGCGGCGTCGCTCTCGAAGTGGTCGGTGAGCATGAAGTGGATGTTGCCGTCTTTCGCGTGGCCGAAGATCACGGAGTTCTCGTAGCCGTGTTGGTCGAACAGCTCGTGCAGGTCACCGCACGTGTCGGCGAGGTTCGCGGGCGGGACCACGACGTCCTCGAGGAGTGCGGTTGTGCCACTTTCGCGCGCGCCCGCGACGGAGGCGTACAGGCCCTTGCGCAGCGCCCACGCAGTCGCGCGCATGCGAGAATCCTCGGAGAAAACGGCGGGGGAGCGCAGCTCGTGGGCGCGCAGGATCTCTTCGCCGGCGCGCTGGGCGGCGACGAGTTTCTCGTGCTCATCGTCGCGGTACTCGATGAGCAGCGCCGCCTCCGTGCTCGGCGCGAAGCCCTGGATTTGCTCGGGCACGCGGGCGAGCCTCTGGCCCACCGCGATCGAGGTCGAGTCCATGACCTCGAGCGTCGCCGCACCCGAGTTTACGAGCTCGGGCAGGATGCGGGTGGCCGCATCGAGCGTGGGGAACACGGCGAGCGCGGTCGTCGTGAGCGCCGGAATCGGGACCGTGCGGAACGTCGCTTCGGCGATGAACGCGAGCGTCCCCTCGCTTCCGATCACGAGCTTTTCGAGGATGTCGATCGGCCGCTCGGCATCGAGGAACGCGTTGATGCCGTAGCCCATCGTGTTCTTGAGCGCGAAGCGCTCGCGAATGATGCGCACACTCTCGGGGTTCGATACGACTCTTTCGCGAAGGCGCGAGAGGCCCTCGTGGATGTCGGGCGCGTTGGTGCGCAGGCGAGCGTCGGCCCCGTCCCGATCGCTCGTGTCGAGGGTGAGGCCCGACGGTAGCACCATGACCATCGATTCGAGGGTTTTGTAGGTGTTGTACTCCGTGCCGCAGGCCATGCCGCTCGAGTTGTTCGAGACGACGCCGCCGATCGTGCACGCGGCTTCGCTTGCCGGGTCGGGGCCGAGGCGGCGCTTGAAGCGGCGAAGGCGCGCGTTGACCTGCGCGATTGTGGCGCCCGATCCGGCTCGCACGCGCGCGCCCTCGTCGAGGACTTCGATGTGGCGGAAGTTTTGGCGCACGTCGATTTGGACGTGCGGGCTTGCGGATTGGCCGGAGAGGCTCGTGCCGCCCGAGCGGAAGGCGACGGGGCTTTTGGCGGCGTTTGCGCCCTTGAGGATGTCGGCGACTTCGCGCGCGGTGTCGGCGAGCACGACCGCTTCGGGGGTGAAGAGGTAGTGGGAGGCGTCGCTTGCGGCGGCCACCCTGTCGATGAGTCGAGTCTGGATGCGGCTTTCGTCGCGCACGGCAGCGGTGACGAATGCGGGGGCGGTGTTCACGAGATCCTCCATAGGCGCGCCCGGCGGGCGTAGACGACTCTTTAACCCTAGCCCCGGTGGGGCGGGATCGTGCGGCGGGGTGGCTCCACAGGGGGTTCCGCAACGCTTGGTAGTTATGAAATGACATACAAATTGGGTCGAAAGGCTAGCGCCTCGCACGGCGTGCACGTCAAGATAGGTGAGCTGGCGCCGGCGAAGTCGCACCCCCATCCACATCCGTCGTACACACCAAGGAGACCCACGCCAGTGAGCGCCACTGACACGGCCTCGATGCCGGCCGTCCCGGCGTCGGACCACGCCCATGTCCTCGAAGCGACCCCTGAAACCCTCCCCGCCGACTCTCGCCCCCTGCCGGACCTTCCCGCGGGTGCCTGGTGGCCGGTCGCCGCGTCGATTTTCGCGATCGCGTGGGGTGGCAACGAATTCACGCCGCTTCTTGTCATGTACCGCGAGGTCTCGCAATTCTCCGACCTTGTCGTCGACGGCCTCCTCGGCGCCTACGTTCTCGGCATCGTCCCCGCCCTCATGATCGGTGGCCCCCTCTCCGACGTTTACGGCCGCCGTCCCGTGCTTCTTCCCGCCGCACCGCTCAGCTTCCTCGGCAGCCTCTTGCTGATGCTTGGCCCCGGCTCGCCCCTCATGATCGGCATTGGTCGCATCCTCTGCGGGCTCGCGCTCGGCCTGGTCATGGCGATCGGCACCGCGTGGATCAAGGAAATTTCCGACGCTTCCGGGGCCGGCCCCGCCGCGGGCGCCCGCAGGGCGTCGCTCGCCCTCACCACGGGCTTCCTTGCCGGTGCCCTCGTGGCCGCGATCCTCGCGCAGTGGGGGCCGTGGCCGACCCGCACCTCGTACGCGCTGCACATGCTCATCACGGTCGTGACCGGCCTGTGGCTGCTTACCGCCCCCGAAACCCGCACGGGCGGGCACCTTCCCAAGGAAAACGAGCCGGTGTCGGGTGCCGAGACGCTCATGTCGAAGCTCCTCGTGCCGAAGGCTGCACACAAGCGCTTCCTGCGCGTCGTCCTTCCCGTCGCGCCGTGGGTGTTCGGCGCATGCGGCACCGCCTACGCCGTTCTTCCCGCACTCCTCAAGGACCGCGCCGGTGACTACCCGATCGCGTTCGCGGGCATCATGACCGCCGTGACCCTTGGCTTCGGCGTGGGCATCCAGACCGTTGGCAAGAAGATCGACACGCATCGAAGTGCGCGTGCCTCCGTGATCGCGATGGCGATCGTGGCGACCGGCGCGGTGTTCGCTGCTGGTGCTGCTTCCACGACGAGCCTCACGATCGGCCTGATCGCCGCCGCGACCCTCGGCTGCGGCTACGGCCTCGCGCTCGTCGCGGGCCTCAGCGAAGTGCAGCGCCTCGCCGGCCCCGACGACCTCGCCGGCCTCACCGCCGTGTTCTACTCAATTGCCTACCTCGGCTTCTTCGTGCCGATGCTCCTCGCGGCGCTCAGCACGATCTTCAGCTACACCACGATGCTCATCGCGGGCGCCGTACTCGCGATCCTCACGCTCGTGGAGGTCGCGCTCGCCTGGCAGTCGCACCTGCCCGGCGCGCACGAGTAAGCGACGCAGCGCCCGGCGGGCTACGCCTCCCGGCCGATGGGCTCAACCTCGGCCGGGCTCGAATGCCTGAGCGAGAGCAGGCCGCCGACGGCGAGCGTCACGAGCACGCCGAGCAGCGGATACCACTGCCACGCGATCCACACCTCGCCCACGACGTACTTCTCCATGACGAAGAAGAACGCGTTCGTGGCAATCGCGCACAGGAACGCGATGTTCGCATCGAGGGTTCGCGCGCGCTTGTTCACGATGCCGAGCACGAAGGCGCCGAGCAGGCCACCGTAGGTGATGCCCGCGATTCCGAGAGCGAGCACCACGATGCTGCCCTCATCGCTGCGGAAGAACGTCGCGGGGAGGATGAACAGCAGGCCCCACACGATCGTCGCGATGCGCCCCGTTTTGAGCTCGTCGTCCTTCGTCATGGGCGTGCGGCGCAGCTTTGCGACGACATCCGTGACGGTCGACGAGCTGAGCGCCGAAAGCGACGAGGACAGCGTGGACATCGCCGCCGCGAGGATACCCGCGAGGAGCAAGCCCGAGATGCCCGCAGGCAGACCCTCAATGATGAACTTCGGGAAGATCTCGTCGTCGCGCGTGAGCCCGAGGTCAGCGGGGGTGGCATGGTGGTACCAGCCCCACAGCGCGAGCCCCACCACGAGGAAGATCGCGAACTGCACGACCACGACGAAGCCCGACGCGATGAGTGCCTTTTGCGCTTCCGCCTTCGTGCGGCATGCGAGCAGGCGCTGCACGATCAGCTGGTCCGAGCCGTGTGAGGCCATCGCGAAAACGGTGCCACCGAGCAAGGACGGAATGAGGCCCGACGCGCCGCTGATGGGGTTCTCGCCAAGGATGAACAGGTTCGTTTTTCCGGCCTCGACCGCATCGGTGAACCACGAGAAACCGAGCGAGGAGCTCACCACGATGATCGCGAGGAGGCCGCCTGCGACGTACAGCAGCATCTGCACAACATCGACCCACACGACCGCGCGAATGCCGCCGATGAACGTATAGAGGATCGTGACGACCGCGAGCACGACGATGATGACGAAGTAGTTTGTGTGCACCCCTAGGCCGTCGAGAATGATCTTGAGAGGAATGGCCGCAGCGAGAACGCGGACACCGTCGGCAAGAAGGCGCGTGAACAGGAACGTGACGCCCGCCGTGGTTTGCGTGGCCGAGCCGAAGCGCTTACCCAGGTAGGCGTAAGCCGTGACCATCTCGCCGTCGTAGTAGCGGGGGAGCAGGAGGTAGGCGACGATCACGCGGCCCACGATGTAGCCGAAGCCGAGCTGCAGGTAGCTGATGTCGCCCACGAAACTCATGACGGGGATGCCGATCACGGTGAGCGCGCTCGTTTCCGTTGCGACGACGCTCAGGCACACCGCCCACCACGGGATGTCGCGGCCGCCAAGGAAGTAGTCCTTAGCGTCAGATTGTTTTCCACTGAGCTTGAGGCCCAGCCAGGCGGTCGCGATGAGGTACGCGATCACCACCACGATGTCGATGACCTGCATGAATACTCCTAGGGGCGTGCGGGAGGGTGGTCAAGGGACTTCGCGCGGCGCCGCTTCCCAGAAGATGCGCAGCGCTGCGCGTGAAACCATCGTACGGGCAAACCCTAGTTTTTGGAAGAAAATTTTACGATGGATCGATGGGGCGCTGGGATCTCGGCAGCTTTTCCACGACAAGCAGATACGACTCCGTCACGAGCTCGCGCACGAGCTCCTCATCGAGGCTCGGCCCGGGCGTGAGCGAAATCCAGTGCCGTTTATTCATGTGGTATCCAGGAGAAACGTCCGGATACATCTCCCGCAGCGCGATACCGTCACTCGGTGCCGCCTTGAGCGTCACCATCTCCACGCCCGTGACCTCGGTTTGCAGCATGAACACCTTGCCGCGCACCTTCCACACGTCCCAATCCGGGCCAAAAGGCGCACCGACGGTCGTCGAGGGGAGCTCCGCGGCACGTGCTGCGGCGACCTCGAACAGTTGTGGGCCGTCCATTACTTGCGCGGCAAGCGTCGGCCCCGCCCGAGAAGCCTTCCCCCGATCCGGCCGCGCGGGCGCTTGTGGCCCGTGGCCCGGAAAAGCCACAGGAATGGCGCGGGGATTGCGCGCGCGATCGGGGCGCTGAGTGCCCAGCGCCACGGGGCGTTCGAGTCCTTGTTGGGGCGGTGCTCGAGGGCGTGGACGGCGGCTTCGGCAACCTCGTCGGGGCTCATCGTGCCCACGAGCAGCTCGACTTTGGGGACGCGTTTTTCGGAGTGGGGGTTGGCTTTGAAGTAGTCGGAGTGGACGCGCGTGGGGGTCAGTGAACCGACGTTGATCCCGGTGCCGTGAAGGTCCTGGCGCAGAGCTTCGGTGAAGCCGCGAACGGCGTAGCGGGCGGCGGCATATCCCACGGCGCCGGGCCACGCGATCTGGGCGACGGGGGAGTTGATCTGGAAAATCGTGCCGCTGCCGCGGGCGAGCATCGGCTCGATGAGGCCGCGCGTCATGTCGAATGCCGCGAAATAGGGCAGCGCCATCTGCTCGCGCGCCTCCTTCGGGCTCGTTTCCTCGATGCTGAGGAAGCGCCCCGAGCCGGCGTTGTTAATGAGGATGTCGGGCGTGCCGTGCTCGGCGAGAATCCTCGTGCACACGTTCGCGACTGCTTCGAGGTCGGAGAGGTCAACGGGATAGTAGGCGGCGCCCGTCTCATTGGCGAGAGGTTCGAGTTTTTCCTCGCGGCGGGCGAGCAGGATCAGGCGGCACCCGCTATCGCTGAGCCGTCGAGCGAGAGCCGCGCCAATGCCGGCGGAAGCGCCCGTGATGACAATCAGTTCCGAGGTGAGGGAGCTCGGGGTCGCATGGGTGCTCTTTGTGCGCTTAGTGCTCTTCGTAGCCATGCCTCGAGTCTACCGAGCGGCCACCTCGCCCACGCCGAGGATCCACTGGATTGCGGCGGTTGCTGCACCGCGCGCCCAGAAGGCGAAATCATGCTCGCGAAGCTGAATGTCGAGGCCGCTCGCGCTCACGTGCCGGATCTCGGCGATGCCCGCGTCGAGCTCCTCCTCGTTGCCGGCGAGGAACCGTGCGCCCTCGCCGGAAATCACGACGGCCTGCGGCATCGTGAACGCGGCGGCCGTGCCCACGAGCCGGCCCACCTTGCGGGCCGCGCGCGCCGACTCCTCGGAGGTGAGCGCGGTTGCGCCGCTCAAATCCGGCCAGTCCGGGCCGCGGACACCGTCGGTGATCGTGCCGAAACCCGTGTTCTCATCCGTGATTACCCGCCCGTCCATCACGAGGGCAAAACCTGTACCAATTCCGACGGTCACCACGATGAACCTCGAGGCCTCAAGGCCCGCGCCGAACCAGTTTTCCGCTTCGGCAAGCGAGGTCAGGTCATGCACGATGAGCACCGGAAGGCCCGTGAGTTCTTCGAGCCGATCGGCGGCGCGCACGTTTTCCCAACCGAGGAACGGTGCCTCGCGGACGATGCGGCCGCCGTCGATTTGCGCGCCGATGTTGACGCCAACGCCCGCAATGGGGAGCGCGGGATTCTTCGCCGAGAGAGCGTCGCGCAACTCGCCGATGAGCGCGGCGGCCTCGCGGAGCACGGCGGCGGGTCGAAGGTCGGTGAGGTGAGAGGTGCGCGAATCGAGCACGGTTGCGCGCGCATCGGTCACGATCGCCACGAGGCTTTCGTGGGTAATCGATACCCCGATGAGCGCGAAGCTCGTGAGGTTCACCGAGAGGGGGATTGCGGGCCGACCAACCTCGCTCGGAACGGGGGCGCCCTGGAGCATGAGCTTTGCGTCGACGAGTGGCGCGGTCACGCGCGTGAGGGAGGCAGCGCTCAGCCCGAGGCGCTCGGCGAGCTGCGTGCGCGGAAGCGGTCCGTAGCGGAGCAGCTCGAGGTACACGCGGCGCGCGGAGGGCGGGAGAGTGTCGAGAGCGAGGCGCTCGGGGACGGAAGGGGTGTTCACGGTACTCAACTTTGTCAGATGCTGCGGGGAGGTAGCGCGACATGCCTCCCACTTCGGGGAATGCGCTTGACGGCGATTTATTTTATAACGAAAATAATGGGGTCATTGAAGACGCACCTCAAGGAGAAACCATGGCGACCACCACCCGTCGCGGCTTCCTCGCGGGAATGGCGGGTCTCGGGACCCTCGGCGCGCTCGCGGGATGCGGCGGCTCGAACTCGGGCGGCACCTCGCTCGAATACTTCCAGTTCAAATCCGAGGCGATCGACCTGTTCAACTCGATTTGCGAGGAGTACAACGCGCAAGCGAAGAACGTCCGCGTGCGACAAAACTTCCAGGCCGACAACGTGACCGCGTTGCGGGTGCGGCTCGTGAAGAACAACATGCCCGACATCGTCTCGATCAACGGCGACTACAACTTCGGCTCCATCGCCCGCTCGGGCGTGTTCTACGACTTCGCGAAAACCGACCTCCTCGACAAGGTGCAAGAGGGCGTCGGCGCAATCCTCCCGAGCCTCGGCGCGGGTGCCGACGGCGAAGTCAACGGTCTGCCGCTTTCCACCAACGGCTCGGGAATGATCTACAACAAAGACATTTTCGACGACTTCGGCATCGAGCCGCCGAAGACGTGGGACGACCTCATCGCCGCGGCCGAAGAGTTCGCCGCGGGCGGCGTCGACCCGTTCTACTGGGGCTTCCGCGACAACTGGACCGGCGCCCCCATGTTCTCGTCGATCTCCGGCAACTTCCTGCCGGATGTTGCCGAGTGGTACCAAAAGCGCCTCGAGGGCGACACCACCTTCGAGGATCTTCGCCCCGTGCTCGAGAAGATGAACCAGATTGCCAAGATGGGCAATAAGAACAAGTACGAGGTCGACTACAACGGCGGGAACCAGGGTTTTGCCCAAGGCAAAGCCGCGATCTACGTGCACGGCACGTACGCGATCCCCGCGATCCGCTCCTACAACCCCGACATCAACCTCGGCACCTTCGCTACGCCCGCCGACGACCCCGCTGACACGCGCGTGGTTTCTGGCGTGGACGTGGCCCTCACGATGGGCGTCGAGCCCGAGCACGAAGAAGAAGCCCTCGACTTCATGCGCTACCTCATGAAGGAAGAAAACGTGCTCGCCTACTGCAAGGAGCAGGTCGCCTTCCCGACCCTCAAGGGCACCGAGACCGACGACCCGGCCCTCCAGGGCCTCCAGGAGTACTTCGCGAACGACCTCATCGCGACCTACTCCGACCACAACTTCCCGCAGGGAGTCAATCTCAACAACTACATGCAGCAGTTCCTGATCGACCACGACATCGACGCGTTCATTAAGACGCTCGATACGCAGTGGGACAAGGTCGCAAAGCGCATGGCCGCGACGGCGTAAGGAGAAGCCACCGTGTCTACAACGCACACAAAGCCCGGCTCCGCGCCGGCACTACGCTCAAAGGAAAAGCGGATCGACCCCGCACACGTGTGGATGGTCATTCCCGCCATCATCATCTTCGTGGCCCTGCTCGTGTGGCCCCTCATCCAGGGCATCTTCTACACGTTCACGAACTACCAGGGCTACGGCGACTGGCGCTTCGTGGGCCTCGACAACTACAAATTCCTGTTCCAAGACGACGTGATCTGGGGAAGCTACGGCTTCACGTTCCTCTTCGCGATCTCCTCGACGCTCGCGACGAACGTCATCGCGATGGTCCTCGCGCTCTTGCTGAACTCGGCAATCAAAGCGAAGAACCTCTTTCGCGGGATCTTCTTCCTCCCGTACATGCTCCCCGTGCTGATCGTCTCGTACATCTTCAGCTACCTCTTCACGAACAACATTCCGCTGATCGGCCAGTGGCTCGGTTGGGACTGGCTCAGCACCTCGCTGCTTGCCAACGAGAGCCTCGCGTGGCTCGCGATCGTGTTCGTGGGCGTGTGGCAGGGTGTCGCCTTCACGACCCTCATCTACATTTCGGGCCTGCAAACCGTGCCCGAAGAGGTCTACGAAGCGGCCTCGCTCGACGGCGCGAACAAGTGGAAGCAGTTCTGGAAAATCACCTTCCCGCTCATCATGCCGTTCTTCACGATCAACGTCGTGTTGAGCTTCAAGAACTCCCTCGGCGTATTCGACCAGGTCGTTGCCCTCACCGAGGGCGGTCCCGGCACCGCCACCCAATCCATCTCGTTCTTGATCTTCAAGAACGGCTTCCAGGGCGGCGAGTTCGCCTACCAGACGGCGAACGGCGTCATCTACTTCATCATCCTCATCGTGCTGTCGTTCGCACAGCTGCGATTCCTCCAGTCGAAGGAGGTCAACTGACATGAGTACCCAGTCGATCCCCACCCCGGGTGCCGCAGAAACACCCACGAACGAAAGCATCGAGAAGGGCGGAGCAAGCGTCGGAAAGCCCCCGCGCAACAAGCGCCGCTACCGCCTCCACCGCACCAACTGGTGGGCGACCGCCCTCGTGGCCGTTCTTTCCCTGACGATCCTCGTGCCGCTGTACTTCGCGGTGGTGACCGCGTTCAAAACGGCACCCGAGCTCGCCGAAAGCGGCTTCGGCCTGCCGAACCAGTGGAACCTCGACAACTTCGTCGAGGCCTGGCGCCTCACCGAGTTTCCGAAGCGCCTCATGACGAGCGCGATCATCACGGTCGGCGCCGTGATCGTCACGCTGCTCACGAACTCGATGGTGGCCTACGCGATCGCGCGAAACCTCCACCGCAAGAGCTTCAAGTTCCTCTACTACTTCTTCGTGGCGGCGCTCTTCGTGCCGTTCCCGATCATCATGCTGCCCGTGGTCAAGCAAACGGCCGCACTCGGCATCGACAACGAGGCCGGCCTGATCCTCCTGTACACCGTGTACGGGCTCGCGATGAACATCCTGCTCTACGTGAGCTTCTTGAAGTCGCTTCCCGAAGAGCTCGAAGAGGCCGCGCGCCTCGAAGGCGCCTCCACGTGGACCGTGTTCTGGAAGATCGTGTTCCCGCTCATGGCTCCCATGAACGCGACGGTCGGCATCCTCACGTGCCTGTGGTCGTGGAACGACTTCATGCTGCCCCTCGTGATCCTCTCCGATCCCGATTCGCAGACGCTGCCGCTCGCGCAGTACGTGTTCCAGGGCCAGTTCAACACGAACTACCCGGTCTCCTTCGCGAGCTACCTCATGGCGATCGCGCCCATGATGCTCGTGTACGTCTTCGCGCAGAAGTGGATCATCTCGGGCGTGATGCGAGGCTCGACCAAGTAGTTCGGGCTTGTGCATGCGCGGCGAGCGTGGCTGCTGTTCTTGCTCGCGCTCGCTGCTCTTGCTTGTAGCCGCTGTTTTTGCTCGGCCCGCTGTTTTTGCTCGAGCCCGTCACTCTTGATGAAGAAAGAGTCGCTCCCCACCCGCGCCGTGCGGGCAGGGAGCGATTTTCTTTATGAAGTGGAACGGTTGGGCCGCCGCACCGCGACACCGGGTACCGGGTGCCGCACCGAGTGCTGCCGCACCGCCCTGCCGCCTCGTGATCGTCACTCTTGATGAAGAAAAAGCCGCTCCCCACCCGCGCCGTGCGGGCAGGCAGCGATTTTCTTTATGAAGTGGAACGGTTGGGCCGCCGCACCGCGACACCGTGTGCCGCGCCGCGCGCCTAGCCGATGAGAGCGGCGAGCCTCTCGCGCTCAGCCTCAACATTCGCGCCCGCGCCTTCCGCAATCAGGGCGAGAGCAAGCGCCATACCGAGCGCCCCAGGATCGGGAGTGCCGAGCACACGATCGCCGAGGTAGCTCGAGCGGCCACGGCCGCTGGACATGTCCTTCGTCGACTCCGCGCCATCGATGCCCGCCGCAATGGCCGCGGCGTCAAGGTCCTCGGCTCCCGAGCCGGCAACCGCCTCGAGAACATCCACGATTGTGCGATCGCCCGGCTCCGCGCCGCCCACGCGCGTCACCGCGGCGCGGGCCTCCTTCACACCCTCGACGAGCGTGCGGCCATCCTTCGCCGCCGCCGCAATTTCCTGGAAGGCGAGACCAAACAGCGGGCCGGAGGAGCCACCCGTGTCATTGAGGAAGCCCTCCGCGATCGAATTGAGATCCGCCGCGAGATCGGCATCCGCCCCGCTCGCGTGCGCAATCGTCGCCTTCGCCGCATTCGCGAGATTCGTGCCCACGTCGCCATCGCCGGCCTTCTGGTCGATCTCATCAAGCGCCGCGCGTGAGTGTGCGAGCGTCTCCACAAACCGGGTCAGCCATTCCGACGCCTGCTTTGCCCCAGCCGAAGCCTCATGTTCACCATTGCCTTCGCCCGCGTTTTCGGCCTTGCGGCCCGCGCGCACGTCGAAGTCGTCCGGGAGGAGGCGCGGCGAGGGCAGGGCGACCGTGTCGTGCGGCACGCACACGTACTCGATCCACTCCTCGTTGAGCGCGGTGAGCGTGAGCGAGAAGCCGGCCATGTCGAGCGCCGTCGTGTAGTTGCCGGAGAAGGCGATGCGCACGTTGACACCCGCATCGACGAGCGCCTCGTGGGCCGCGGCCTGGATATGCAGCAACTCGAGTGGGGCGAGACCACCGAGGCCGTTGACGAATAGCAGCGCTCCCGAGCCCGCTTCGAACTTTTCGGTGAGGGCCTCGCGCAGCTCGGAAACCATGCGCTGCGTGAGCTCTTCAAGCGTCGGCTGTTCGATCGTTTCTTTCGCGCTTTCCCCGTGGATGCCCACGCCGTATTCGAGCGTGCCTTCCTCGACATCGAACGCGAGGTGATCAGCGCCGGGGGAGGTGTGGGCGCGGCGCGCGACCGAAAGCGAGCGGGTAGCCGCCACGAGTGCGTCGCCGAGCTCTTTGAGCTCGCCGAGGCTCAGGCCTGAGTCTGCTGCTGCGCCGAGGACCTTCTCGACGAGGGTCGTCCCGGCGATACCGCGGCGGCCCACGGCACCCGCATCGGTGCCAAGATCGTCGTCGACGAGCACCTGCGCGCACTCGATGCCTTCGGCCGCGAGGCGCTCCGCGGCGATGTTGAAGTTGATGCAATCGCCCGTGTAGTTCTTGACGATGTGGAGCACGCCGCCGTCCTTTGCCACGGCGCGGCTCGCCTCGAAAATCTGGCGCGAATGCGGGGACGTAAACACCTCGCCCGGCACTGCCGCGTCGAGGCCGCCGCGCCCCACGAATCCCGCGTGCATGGGCTCGTGGCCAGCGCCTCCGCCGCTCACGAGCGCGACCGTGCGCTCCGGGGCAGGCTTCGTAGCGCTCACGAAATACGGGTCGCGCGACAGGGCGATCGAGTCACCCGCCGCCGCAGCTATCGCGGTGAGTGCGTAGAACGACGGGGATGCAGATTCTGAGTAAAACGCGGACACGGAAACACTCCTATGGTCGTTGTGCGCTAGTGGCCTCACGGTAACAATCGGCCCTTTACCGCTGCTGATGGCGTCGAGGATCTCAGCTGGCGCGAGGGGTCGCCGTGGGGAGCGGAGGTGCGCTCGGGCGCGGCAAGCGTCGGACCGAAACCCCACCGGAAAACCCCAGCCGACGCAACCCCACCGACAAAATTCCAGTTTTCCCACAGGCTTTCTTTTGCAGAGAAAAAATCTCGACTACCGTGGAGACATGAACGACAACCTTCGCCCCATGCCCCCGCTTGCCCACGCACCCGGCGCCGACCAACCCGACTGGTGGAAGAACGGCGTCGTGTATCAGATCTACCCCCGTTCGTTCGCCGACGCGAACGGCGACGGCATCGGAGACCTCCGCGGCATCATCAACCACGTCGACTACCTGGCCGCACTCGGCATCCAGACCGTGTGGCTCTCACCCATCTACCCCTCGCCGCAGGACGACAACGGCTACGACATCGCCAACTACCGCGACATCGAACCGATGTTCGGCACCCTCGACGACTTCGACGAACTCATCGAAAAGCTCCACGCCCACGGGATCCGCCTCGTCATGGACCTCGTCGTCAACCACTCGAGCGACGAGCACAAATGGTTCGTCGAATCCCGCTCCTCGCGCGAGAACCCCAAGCGCGACTGGTACATCTGGCGCGACGCTCGCGAGGTGGAGGGTCTGAAGCCCGGCGAACGCGGCACCGAACCCAACAACTGGGACTCCGCCTTCAGCGGCCCCGGCTGGCAGTGGGACGAAGAAACCGAGCAGTTCTACCTGCACATGTTCTCCCGCAAACAGCCCGACCTCAACTGGGAAAACCCCGAAGTCCGCGAGGCCGTATACGACATGATGCGCTGGTGGCTCGACCGCGGCGTCGACGGCTTCCGCATGGACGTCATCAACCTCATCTCGAAGCCCGAAGGTCTCCCCGACGGCCCGCCGACGCAGGACGGCCTCGGCTCCGCCTTCGCGATGGTCATGACCGGCCCACGTTTCCACGAATTCATGCAGGAAATGCGCCGCGAGGTCTTCGACCGCTACCCCAAGACCTTCGTCAATGTTGGCGAAACCCCCGGCATCACCGCCCACGACGCGCTCCTCACCTCCAAGCCCGAGCGCGGCGAACTCGAAATGGTGTTCCAGTTCGAACACGTCGGCCTCGAACACGAAGGGCACAAATTCAACCCGTCGCGCCCGCTGCCGCTTCACGAACTCGCCGGCAACCTCGCCCGCTGGGACCGCGAAGTCGCCGAAGAAGGCGGCTGGAACTCCCTCTACTTCGAAAACCACGACCAGCCCCGCTCCGTGTCCCGCTGGGGCGACGACGACCCCGCATGGCGTGTGCGCAGCGCGAAGGCGCTCGCGGGCATGCTCCACGCCCACCGCGGCACCCCGTACGTGTACCAGGGCCAGGAACTCGGCCAGGTGAATTTCCCGTGGGAGCGTCTCGAGCAGTTCCGCGACATCGAGGTCCTCAACTACGTGCGTGAATCCGAGCAGTTCGGCCACGGCAGCTTCGCGGAGCTCCTCCCCGGCATCAGCGACATGAACCGCGACAACGCTCGCACGCCCATGCCGTGGACTAGTGCCGTCGAATCGGGTGCCGGTTTCGGCGAGGGAGAACCGTGGATCGCCGTGAACCCTTCTGCCGCTGAGGGTGTCAACGCTGCCGACCAGGTTGGGGTCGAGGGCTCGGTGTTCGAGTTCTACCGCGCCCTCATTGCGCTCCGTAAGAGCGAGCCGCTCCTCGTCTCGGGCGGCTTCGAGCTGCTCGGCCCGGTCGAAAGCATGGGCGAAGGCCTGCCGGGCCAGTCCGGTCCGTCGCGTGTCTGGGCCGTGCGCAGGTTCAGCGCGGGGGAGGGGTCCGACGCTTCCTCGCTCATCGCCGTTGCCAACTTCTCGCGCGAAGAGGTTGAGCTTGGCGAGGACGTGTGGCCCGAGGGCGCCGAAGTCGTGCTGTCGAACGTCGCCGAAGGCGAGCGCGCCGGCGAGCAGAAACTTGGTGGATGGGAGTTCGCGCTGCTCAAGGCGTGAGCTTCTCACCGTTGAGGAATAAGGGGGGGCGCCCGGCGGAATGAATCCGCCGGGCGCCTCCGTTTGCTATATCAAAAGCTATTTGGTCTCGCTGCGATGAAGATGCTTCCGCTAGGCGCTGAGAGAATCAGCTTAAAGCGAATATCTAACTGGATCAAAGGCGCTAATTGTGCGCTATCGAAGCATGATCTTGGTGAGAGACTGGCTTGATTTGCAGCTGATTTGTCACTCGTGCGTGACTTGCGCTATAGCTCCATGAAGGGTGAATGTGTAAAAGAAAGTTGCAAGCGCCCCCTGCTAACTCTTTCCATCGTTCACAATCGCGTCAAACAAAGCATCAATTGCACGCTTTCGCACGTCCGGTTGGTCGAGAGCGTTCAAAACGTTAGGATTGCGACTGAACTGTCGACCTGGGGCGTTCACGAACTCCTGTTTGAGGCGCAAAATCTCCTGAACTGAAGCCTTGTGCCCACCAATGACTTCGCCACTGTAGAGTTCGGGTCGCCCAGATTCCTCAAGCGGTGCATGCATCCGGTAATCGACATAGCTATCTTCAGGATGATTGAGAATATCGCGCGGGACGTCCTCGAACTGCTTGAAGGAGCCGCGGTTTAGATTGCTGTCTTGCCCGGTGAAGTTGGCAGCTCCGATGTTCGGGAAAAGGTTGCCTGGAAGCAGGTGGCCGGCATCGTCGTGAGGCGGACGCGTCCCGTGTTCTTTGGTATAAGCCTCCACTTCCTCCGGGGTATGCGAGATTTGCCCATTCTTCTCGACGAAACTACGACCGTTGTGGCCATCCTTACGAATCGGGTCATCGGAAGAAAAGGCGCGGTCTGTAAGTCCCCTCGCATCGGCTTCGCCAAGGACTTTCCCATCTTCATTACGGAAACTCCTTTGGATGTGTGCCTCCGCACCGTGATCCCACTGGAGGTACCCATGTCGAGATCGAGTTCCGATTTCATCTATAACCGTGGCCTCCGGGATGAGGTCGGAATCCGCAGCCACAGATGCGCTCCACTCTGGGGGCGGCACCGGACCGAGACGGGGTCCAACGGGACCGTCGGTGACAAGGTGCTCGATGACTTCGGAGTACTGAGTCTCAGGTAGCGCGGCGATGGAATTGTTCGGAGAGAACTTAAGCTTATCGGCGCCCAGTCGAAGATTCTCAAGAACGTGAGGATTCTCGAGCATTGCAGAGTGAAGATCTCTTACGGCATCTGGGCCGTAAATGTATCGAATAGATGCCGCATTCTGGCCGTTCCCCATGGCGTCATAAGCAGCCGCGAGGTCGGCACGCCGCCTCGAATTAGTATAGTCGAGGTCAGTCATCAACTTGTTTGTTGGCTTTTGAGCCTCGCTCCAGAACAGATCAGATTTCTCCTGGAGAGTGAGTTCGGTTCTGTTCCACAGCTTTGAGGTATCGGGATAGTAGACGGTTATTGTTTCGGTTCCATTGTGAACTACTTTTGAGTCTGTCATGGATGGTAAAGCAGGAATGGACGTCTGGTTTTGCACCTTTACGTCAGTGTTCGGCTTCACGTCATCAGTCGAGCCAGCGCCTCGACTCCCACTGTTGGGCTGCGATGCATTTGCCGGTAAGGCATCGTCGGCGTGCGTCGGTGCCGGCTTTCCTGCTGCGGATGGAGCCCGCCGCGTGGTTGGCTTTTCCGATGCTCGAGCAGCTGCATTGCCTAGAGCTTCCGCGGTATCGCGAGTGCCTGCTCTCGCACCGGCCTCGGCCATACCTCTTGCGGTTCCGGCTCCGGCAGCACGGGCGGCCCCGCCTGATCCACCTGTGGCTACCGAGAGCAGTACGTCGGGTGCTAGGTAGCCCAGGGAGTGCCCGGGATCGTAAAGAAAATCGATGTACTTGCTGCGACCCCATGCCATTGCGCTACGCAATTGTTGCTCGCGCATGTACTTCTGCTTTTCAGGGCTTGCGTTGATGTAATCGTGCAAGCTGCGGTTTGCGTCGCGAATCTGATCTTGATTTTTCCACGCGTTCAACCCGACGTTGAGCGCGATGCCTGGCAAGCCAAGGCCAGAGAATGGGCCGTTGAAAATCTGCATGAGTCCAAGAAGATCCTTGGTCCAGTCCACAACACCGCGCGCGAATGCTTCGCGAGCTTCGGGACTGGCTAGCGCCAGAAGTGCAGTGGCGAAGTTTAAATCTCCCTGAGCGGCACTGAAGAAACGCGAAGCGAGGTCGGAATCTGCAGTTTTTAGATCGTCCCGTAGCCTTTCCACTTCCCTTGCCAGGCGATCGAGTTCTCGCTCTGCTTCCGCAATCTTCGCCTCGCGTTCTGCGTTAGGTTCTTCTTGCGTTTCGCCGTCAGCGTCAGTCTTGGTGACGGTCTCCGGAAGTGACTGGGCGTAGCTAAGATCGGCGAGAGCGGCTAGAATTTCTCCTTTGAGTGATTCCTTGCGTTTCTCGAAGCCGTGCAGCTTGTCCGCGTAATCATCCAGGTTCTTTTGGGCTTCGGAGGTGCTTTTTTGGAGCTCAGAAGCAATTTCGCTGGGCTGCTGCATCGCTCTGTGAAGCTTCGAAGCCTCTGGTGCCGAATACGTATTGTGCAAGCCGGACCAAATTTCAACTGCAGAGCCCATAAGGTCTGCTGCGCGACTGCCAATAAATTTGATGTCTGAGCCTAGCTGCCGAACGCTTTCCGGGTTATCGATATCCGGGAGATCTGCAACGGAAATCATTTCACGGCCTCCCCGGGAAAGTGAATGGTCGGAATGGAGGCAATAGCACGTTTGGCTTCGTCGTTCATTTCGGTGTCGCCATCCCTGTAAGCATTGATTGCTTCATTTGCTGCACTTGTTGACTTCGACGTCATGTTGCGTGTCGCGTTGACTTCACCCGTCACGAAATGCTCGAGGTAAGAGAGCACAGCAGTTTTGCTTTGGGGGCTGTGTTCGAAGGCTCCAGGTGCTGAATCTATTGCGTTTTGCGTGTCTTTTGATGCAAGTTCTAGGTCGCGTACTACTGCGATCGTGTTTTGGACGATTCGCCTGGACGCGTCAGGTTGGATATCGAATGACATGGTCGTGTCCCCTTGAGAAGGTGCAGCAATGGCCGACAGCCCTGCCGCCGCGTGGGCGGCAGGGCGTTGGTGGTGTGGTGGTGTTAGCCGATGTTGGCGACGGCGCTG
>OBJZ01000094.1_pt1 | contig 64840 bp, 77 predicted proteins | sample 1481641 | NCBI WGS metagenome assembly OBJZ01 (sample SAMN02364493, study PRJEB22542) | human gut metagenome | isolation source: fecal sample | host: premature infant | place: USA: Chicago, IL | collected 2012-01
TTTGCTCCTAGAAAGGACTAGCATTGTCTGATTATGAAATGCTGATGATTGTTTTAACCATCATCGGTTTAGTATTAATTAGTAATAACCAAAAAAAATAACCTACCAACTTTAGCCGAGTTCTAGGTTATTTTAATCAAAATTTATAAAAGGCTACCGTCTTTTTAACGGGCTTACTAAGGCACGAGTGTTCCTAGCACTTGTGCTTTTTTCATTTCAATTACAGTATATCCTGTTCTATCTTATTTGTAAATTCATCAGTTTTTATCTTAGATTGGAATGTTTATTACAAAATGTAATTGTGAAATGCATGAAACACCACATACAGATTTATGGTTAGCCAAATGAACCACTATAGATTTGAGTGATGTATGTTAACTGTGTTGTAAAAGGGAAACCATCCCAGCTTTGTTTTGTGCGACTAAATATCATTTGAGTGGTTATAAAACATAAGTGGTCTAACAATAGCTATCAAAGGTAATAATCATAAAACTTAGTTTATGTTTAGCTATTGTTTCAGCATAGCCTTGCTTACCTGTCGCATTTTGTTGCCTAGATGTCATAATCATTCGAATATCTGTTACATAGCCACCTTAAATTTGTGCAGCAAATGCATGCCCTCATTCATGTACAAGGACAGGAAAGAAACTGATGTATATACTTATCTTTTTAAGTATCGCAACATGACGTAAACGATGAAATACCATGGAAACCACCGGTTTACTAAATAATACCAACGTTTGCCCAAGCGTTCATGCTTGCTTGTCTAAATGTGAGTTTTTTAGCTGTGCCTGTCGCATAAGCAAAAATATTTTTAATATTTTCGCCTTCGCCTCTGTGGTATTTTCTTAATGCTTTAACAAGTGAATTGAAAGTGTTGTCTACAATGTCTGTATGGTCAGCGTCGTTAATATTGGCATATTTCGTTGTTTGTTGCGTAATTGCAGTGTAAATATATTTAATTTGAGCATCACTAAAGAAAGCTTTGTATGATTTATAAACATCCAGAGGGACATCTTTAGGGCAAGATCTAAAGTTTTTAATGTTTTTAGTTCGTTTTAATTTGATTTGTTTGTGCGTACATTTGTTACTTACAAAAGAACTTAATAGTTTTATAAAGGATATAGTTTCTTTTTTTGCTTTGACGAACGTCATCGCTTGCTGTGACTGGCGTTGATTACGTTTTTTATCGTTCTTACGATAGCTCATTTGCGATAGCTCATTTTGAATTTTTTGGTATACGTCGATAGGGTTAATTGCGTAAGTATTCGCCCCTTTGCCCCCTTGTTTCATACGAAACGTATTGATAACCGTGATGAAACCATTATCTTTTAAATACTTAATATGACGCTTAACTGTAGCGACGGATTTTTTAAGTTGATTAGCCATAGTTTTGATTTTGATATGAGAAACGCCGATGACTTTACAACTATATTGTTTGAGTAGATTCAGTGTTTCGAAATGGGTTTTACTGATTTTATCGTTATATTGTCTGACTGTGTTATCCATTGCTTGAATAGATTCGAAAGTCGTATGTTCTTCTAGATTGATCAATTGATGTGTCATAGTATCTTCTCCTTTGGAGAACAAAAAAGAGCGTAAGCCGATAAATATTGTAACGGCTTACACTCTTTTATGATGGTATCATCAATCGTTGATGTCCTTCATTTCTAGTTTAATTTGAACCTTTTATATTGCTAAAATGTGATTTGTTTAGTAATATAAGGGTAACAGATTAATAAGAGAGAGGACACCTTAAAGTGCTTGCCGATAGTATGCGTATCGGTCTAGCGATTATAGATTGTTGGTCGCAAGCTATAATACTAGGTGTTCTTTTTCGTTCTGTTTAATTTTAATTATATTTTAGCACTCATATTATAGATTTAAAAGCATTTATATAATGTGTTAGAAAACGACCTCTAGTACGTTGACGTATCTAGAGGTCGTTTTTTATGTGTTATGATAATTTTGTTTCTATAATAGGTTGCAATCTAACAAGCTTAGGTTTTAAGTATCTCGTAGAAGAAAACCTAAAAGGGTGGTTGGCAAGCAACCACTTAGAAGCCATCGTGAAAGATGTTGAGAATGTGAAATTGCGAGGTTTTCACACATATATAAGGGATTACTTTAAAAGTGATCCCTCTTTTTTTAATTTATATCTAGGAGTAACAAAACACCGATAAATAAAAATACGCCTATAACTAAATATAAAGGGTTAGAAAATATATGAACAAAGCTATCTATAAATTCATTCATCAAATCATCCTTTCGTTAATTTACCTTCTAATTTCAACTTTGTATAATACATTTCTATTGCTTCTGTAGTGATTTCAATGAAATTTTCATCAGTAAAAAATTTAATTTCTTTCAATTTTTCGTAAGTTTCTGGGCTCAAACGGACATTTTTATATTTATTTTCCAAAATGACACCTACTTTGCTTTTATATTAATCTTAAATCTATATTAACACAAATTATGTAATTTTGTTTAATAATCCACGAAAACACATGTAAAATATGATATAATATTACTATATTACGTGGGTGGTGAATATGAGTAAATGGATAATAACGAAAAGAAAATAACTGTGAAAATACCTGAATCAGTTCTCAATTTGTTTAGAGAGGTGTATAACCTTTCTGATGATGTTTACAATAATAAATTAGTATTATACGCCATTGCTTCGAGCCTTCCTGAAAATGGGAGACGTTTATTTGCTCAAGATTTTTCACTAGATGAAGATACTTTAAGTGGCATTATAAAGAAACGTAAAAGACTAACAAATGAATCTCATAATAAAGAATTCAAAAATATTGAAAATAAATTGGACTCTTTAGGAGAAAATTTAAAAACAAATGAATCATCTGAAAACCAACTACAAATGATTCAGATTTTACTAAGACTTTTATTAGCAGATAATTTCAGTCTAGGTACAGACAGAGATAGTCTTAATGAGTATTTAAATAGCTTAAATGATAAAAATATAATGGAATTTGTTCAAGACAAAATAAAATAATGTATCAGTAAGTAGGTGGTGAACTTCATGTCAGAGGATAAAATGCGAAAAAGATTAACAATTGACCGATCACTTAATGAACAAGTAAAACAATTAGCGAAAGAAAGAAATATAAGTAGTGATTTATTCATCGAGGAAGCGATAACCTTTTTTATTGAAGCCGAGCAAAATTATACATTGAATGATAATATGTACACGAAACGTATTAATGAATTAACAAAGCAAATTGAAATGATGAGAAATGAAAGTGCCTCATTAAATCAAGCATTGTTAAGTCGTTTAGATACTATTTTGGAATATCAAGGTCCAACCAATTATCTATAATCAGAAAGGATGTTTAGATGAAAGTATTAAAAAAAGCAGCGATGGGACTTTCAATTGTAGGATTAACTTTTTCATTAGGAGCTTGTGGTCAAGATAACTCGTCTAGTGATGGTGGAAAGACTACAACAATGGCTGACATTTTAAATGGTAAACAAGAAAGAAAGATAGTTATGCTACATGATACAGAAACTTATGATAGTCCAGATGTCAAGTGGGCTGGCACCATTGGTAATGGCAAAATGGAAGTCCATCCATACCAAAACCTAGATGGGTTTGAATTTAATGATGTTAAAAATAAAAATATGAAAGAATATAAAAAAATTCTGAAAGAAAAAGATAAAGAATATAGCGAGAAAAAAGGCAAATCATTAAATATTAAGCCTGAGAAAGCAACACTATTTTATAAAGCAAGTGATATCAATAAACCGGATTCGTTGATTTTTGATTACAATGCACAGGCATATAATGAAAATGAAGAATATTCTATGATTAATAGAGGTTTTTCAGTCATAGTTAAAGATAACCCGAAAAACTGGCTAGGTATTAGAACGGAAGATACTAGTAAAAAAGGGTGGACTCAGGATTATGTTTATGTAGAATCTAAAAATAATGAAAAACAATTAAAAAAAGACGATCTTAAAAAAGCGATGAAAAAATATGATAATGTTGAAAGAATTAAATAGATTAATTGAATATTCAATGTTCTTAATCGACATTACATTGATAAAACACTAGAGGAATAAGGTGGTAGCATGGGGTTAAAACAAAGTATTGTCATAAAATCTCAGTTTGGTTCTAAAACACCTGGAAAGTATATTAAAGAATATACCTCAAGAGAAGATGCTACTGAATCACTAGAAATAGAAGATTATGTATCACAGTATACACCACGTCGTAAAGCTACTGAGAGTCTTAAACAAAATGCCTCTGATAAACAAACGGTTGAAAATAAGGATAATGATTTTACTTATAAACAAGGTGTAATGTTTGGAAATAATGGTTTGAGCTATTCTTCAAAAATGCTTAAAGCGTGTGCTAGAAAGATACAAAAAGCAACAGATGATGGTCATGTGCCTATTATGCAAGTTATTAGTTTTGAGCATGAATATTTAAAAGAAAAAGGTATTATTCCTAAAGATATGGAACAACCTGAAAACGATGGGGAGTATAAAGGTAAAATTGATCAATTAAAATTACGACAAAGTATTACAGATATGATGAATCGTATGCACCGTAATATGGGTTTTAACCAAGCAGAATGGGGAGCGTCTATACACTTAGATACAAAACATGTTCATGTACACATAACAACGGTTGAAACAGGAGAAGCTAAAACAAAACGATTGAAGAAAATAAAAGAAAAATTACCCAAAACACAACCAAGCATGAGATGGTATACTGACGACAAAATATCGAATTATAAAGTAACGATGAATGATGAAGGTTTCATGGAATATCACCGTAACGGAGAAGTAATAGCTAAACAAGAACAAACCAAAAAAGGTAACCCAAAATGGTTTAAAACTGAGTCAGATACAGGACAGTTCATTGAAGTAGAGAAAGGTAAAGTGAGCGATAAAGTAAAAAGTGGTATGAGGGATGCTTTGAATCGTTCTTTATCTAAAACAAAAGATATTAAGCCTTTTGTGAAAGAAGTGGGAGATAAAAAAAGATTAACTAAAGCATTAACGCTAGATACAGTTTATTATAATGACGTTGCCGTAGAAAAACTCAAAACCTTAATTGCAGCATTACCCGATAATAAAAAAATGTGGAGAGCGAAGAGTAATTCAAAAGCAATGCAACGTCCTCACGAAATAGCCAATGACATAATAGATGATATATGGACTAAAAATAGAGATGCAATCAATTTGGGAGAATTTGATAAAGCCGCTAGAATGTATGCAGAAACTAGACAATATGATGAAAAGTTTGATGATAAAACTAAAAATGAACAAATCGCTACTGCTTATAGTCAACTTAAAGAAGAATCTATTAATATGTTGTATAGAGATATAAAAAACAGAATAAAAGAAACCGATAAAAATAATACAATGCCAAAGTATTCAATCAAAGGAGCCTCTAATGAGGCATTAAAAAATGAAATTGTAAAAGGGATAACCAAAACAAATAATGAAGAACCTAATCACTTTGATAAGATAGTTCAATTTGAATATAAACAAAGAAGTTACGATCAAAGACTTAAAAAAGCACATTATGATAAAAATTATTATCATCAAGAATTAAACAGATATGATTATTTGGCTAAAAATAATAAGACAAGTAAACCGTCTAAAGTTGTACGGAATCATTATCAACAAGAATACGATTATAATCAGAAAATGACTGATAAATATGCTTATTTGAAGTTTGGTGAAAAATCGGGTGTAACGAAAGAAAGATTTGAAGAAGTTAAAGGTACAGATTTAGTAAATATGCTTTATGATTACGGAAAAGATGATGATCGCAGTGTACCTAAAGCCGTTGCTCAAAAATATGAAGAACAAACGGAAACGAGAAAAAAAGCGATAAACGAAACGTTAGATTATCTTGTAGAAACCAATCAAATTACACAATATGAAATTCTGAGACAACATAGGGATAGCATCCGAAAAGAAGCTGATATAGCTGAACAAATAAATCAAGAATTAAAGGTGCCAATTCCTGAAATACATGGCGAATCAACAATAGAAAAACGACAAACTATAGATACAGTACAAGGAAGACGTTTGTTAAAACAAGAAATTAGTCAACTTGAAAAACAAAATCAGGAAGTTGCTAAATCATACGAATTAGATGAGAAACAAGAACGCTATATACCTAAGAGAAATCAAGAACAGAAAGATAATACCATAGACAATTTAGCTGAATATAATCAAAATGTAAGACAACAATGGGCAATTCAAAAATTAGAGTACAACCAAATGTATTTTGAAGAACAAAGAAAAGAAAATGAAGAAAGTATTGTAAATCAGTTAGATTTAAATGATTCCCATACAAAAGATCATGAAATTGAATTATAAAGCATCTTTTATATATAAGATGCTTTTAATTTTATCCCGCCAAAACCATGCAGTAATAGCTTATATTTGTTATAATAAGCTTATAATTAAATCAGAAAGGATGATTAATTTGAAAAAGGGTGAGATTACTATATCGTTTTCTAACCACACGTTTCATTTGAATTTAAATGAAGGCGAAAGCATTGATATAAGATTAAAAAATGATGATGGGAATATATATATGGGACAAGCTGATGATAAAGAAAACACCACTATAAATCATAAAAAAAATGGATATAGCAGTGTTGGTTTGTCTGAACAGAAACAAAAAGAATTGTTAAATGAGTCACCAAAGATAGAAGAAACAACATCTTCAATACACAAGATATTAGAAAATGAAGAAAAGAAAAATGACGATGAAGTTGTACAAGAAGATGAATTAAGTCAAAATGATGAGAAAATTACCACTGAAGTAAAAGAACAAACAATAGAAAATGATTCAGGACAAATAGAGATAGACGAATCATCTCTGAGTGATTCGGACAAAACAACTATTATTCAAAATGAATCAGATAATGATACAACATCAGCATCAGAAAAAGTAAATGATGAAGAAAGAAATGAAAGAGATAACACATCAAAAGAAAAAACATCTAGTATAGTTCATCGTTATATGCCTTTGGAAGATGACGAAGACGAGGAATAAGGAGGTATAACGGGATGACTGAAAATAAAGGTGGAAAAATGAGTATGTTAGAAACATACGGACGTAAAATGGGGGATGTTAAGTACGATGCTTTAGATAGAGAAAAAACTATTGAAATCCTAAACGCTAACGTACGGCGACCATTTTTAAAGAATATTTGCCTGATTGCTGAGCCTGGAATGGGGAAAACGCACATCGTTGAATATTGGGCAAAACTCAATAAAGACAAGTATCTAACATATGAAGTTGATATTGAAGCAATGGGTGGCGAAGGAGAAAATGTATTTGCTAAAAGAATTAAAGAACTTGTTGCAGAAGTCGAAACAATCAACGAACAAGAGGATACTGTTGTTGTACTATTTATTGATGAATTTCATGTCCTTGCATTTAGTGGGTATGCCACAGCCCTTGAATCATTAAAGCCATCTATGCAAAAAGGTGTTATCAGATTGATAGGAGCAACAACAACAGAAGAATTTACACAACATATTCAAAGCAATGCAGCATTAATTGACCGTGTAGAAATGCTTCCTTTATCTCCTTTATCAAAAGATACGATACTTAACATACTAGAGAATATTTGGCGAAAAGAATTACCTGAAGACGAGCCAGTAAATTACGATTTATTGAAAACAATTATAGAATATGGAAAATACCGTCCTGCACAATCACAGCCGAGAAAATCAATAAAGATGTTAGATGATTTAATTGGTTGGTACCGTTCTCAAGATATTGTATTGAATGAGGCTCTTTTAGATAAGAGAATTTACGAAACAATTGGTGTTGATCCTAAATTTAGAGTTGATATTGATCAAATGGAAAAAACGATGAGAGATAGGGTTTTTGGTCAAGATTTAGCTATTAACACCTTAGTTGATAGTTTAAATGTAAGTGTAGCTGGTCTGAATGATCCAACTCGTCCCGAAAGTTATTTCTTTTTAGGTCCTACAGGTGTCGGTAAGACAGAGATTGCTAAAGCAATGGGTGAAGGATTATTCGGAGATGAAGTGTTTTTAGATCGTTATGATATGTCTGAATACCAAACTGAGAGTGATGTTGAAAAATTTATTTATAATGTTTCAGATTCTGTAGGTAAAAAACCTTTCGGTGTGCGATTATTTGATGAGATTGAAAAAGCACATCGAGGTGTCATGGATTTATTCCTACAAATTCTAGATGATGGTCGTTTAGAAGATAGATATGGTCGTCAAGTATACTTTAATAACTGTTATATTATATTTACAACTAATATAGGTCATGAACAATTTGAAAGAGCAAGACGTACCTCTACTGATATGACTAATAACATAGATATAGCACAAGATATGCTTCAAAGAGCTGATGCGTTTAGACCTGAATTAGTGAACCGTATGAACGGTATTATACCGTTTAATGATTTAGATAAAAAAACAAGAGATATGATTGCTGAGAAAAGATTAGAAGAATTAAAAATTAAATTAGAACAAGAACGTAACATTATATTTAATTATAATGATAATGTAATTAGGTTTATTACACGTGAAGTATCTGATGAAAAGACGACAGCAGGTGGGGGACGTGATATTAACAAAAAAGTTGTTCAACATATATCCGTTCCAGTGGCAAAATTATTAAACAAATATAGACATCAATTATCAGAAATTCAAATATGTATCATGGGAAAATTGCGTATGGGTGAAAAACAAAATAATGTGTCACAAGCAAGAATTGCTATTGAACAATTTAAAATTGTAGATGACGAAGGTCAAACGCATGTATATAAAGGGAATGCGAATGAAGAAATTGAAGCAACGGACAAGCGAGCCATACATCATATTGTGCAAAATGAAAAAACGAAAGAACAAGATTTTAATTCAATTTTTGAAGAATCTTTTATTTAAAAATAGAAATGCACCTAAAACTGAATAACCATATGTGTTAGACTAATTGTGTGTTTTTACATGAAAAGGAAGGATGGTCTATCAATGATATTGCGAATTGGAAAAAAGGCAATCATTAGTGTATTGCTTATTTTGACCTTATGTGTTGTAAGTGGTGGTCTAATACACACATTAAGTGATCAAAATCAAATGAGTCATATTGCTAAAGCAGCAGATAAAGATGCTTCTAAAGATGAAAAGAAGAAGAAGAAAGATAAAAAAACACAAAGTTCATATGCATCAAAGATATTTGATAAAACAGATAAGAATCAATCAATGATGTATTTTAATAGTCAAACAAGTGCTGGTGTACCAACAGTTCAATCTACTATCGCTGAAGATGGTGGCAAAGAAAATGGCGAATCCTATGCAGCTTTTTTAAGCACTTTAGGTACTTGGAATCTATATAATACTTATACATCACAGATTGATGCAGGCGTGGGTATTGTAGGTGCATTTATACGTTTTGTTGTTGGTGTTATCGTTTTAGCATGTTTATATATCATGGAGGGAATTGATGGTTTATTACAAATAACAGCAAAACTCGTTGATCATATTAATATTTTTAGTTATTTAGTCAATGACCAAGGTAATATTCCTAAAAAGAATCCATTGCATATTTTACAACCAATAGTTGACCTGTATCGACAATTTAATATCATCGCAAAAATGTTTGTAGCGATATTCTTAGGTTTTATTTTATTCAGGGTTGCAACACTAGGCACAAAGGTACCTAAAGGACGTTACTTAGGTAAAGGTTTAACTAAAGTTTTTATTGCTATGCTTTCAGTAGCCATTGTACCTTTGGCTTTAAGTGGTTTCTTTAGTGTATTTTCAGATATGATTAAAAGCGATAAAGGTTATGCTAAATCATCAGTAGATAGTATTCCTAGTCGTTATATTATAGATACTCGAAGTTATATTGATAAAAGTTTAACTTCGCTCAAAGGTAAGAAAAATAATTCAGCTTTAAATGGTGGTTTTGTTTTACTTCATGATCACAAAGATATGCCGACAACAAGAAAAGAAGTGAAAAAGAAAATTCCTACGAAAGATTTAGTCCAATACCTTAATACAGGCAACAAAGATGGTAAAGGCAATACTAGTGGTAAAGAATTAACATGGAAATGGATGACTGGTAAAACATTTACAGCCGATGACGTTGATTCTATGTATAGCTTATCTAAAGACGATAAAAGTGGCTGGTGGGCTATGTGGGAGAACGATGAAAAACGTGCTTTCCAATTTAAATTAGCTTATGGACCTGATTCTGTTAAAACCTTTGATGGAAAAGATCCGTTTAGTTTAGATTTAAATGGTGTTTCAATTCAATCAGCTTCACTAGCAGGTAATGGACCTATGGGTGTTGCTTTAAATGGTATTAAAATGAATGTCGTTGTCGTTGGGACAACATTTGTTTGTGTAACTTTAATTTTTTCTATATTCCGTGCACTTATAAAAAGTTTAGGATTAATTGTAAGTAATTTAGGATTGGCTTCATTTGGTTCTCCACAAGGATTATTTGGTATTATTGCTACATTAATAATGCTTATAGTGAGTTGGATTAGTGCTTTAATGATTCTTCCACTATTTTCAAGTATTACTGACCAAGTCGATTCTTTAATTACATCAGGAATTAATGATCAATTTGATATGCATGGATTAGGCAAACAAACAATCAGTACGGCAGGATTAATTTTCACGATGTGGTTTAGTGCTATATTTACCATTAAAGGTCGAGGATCTTTAATGAAAGGTATTCAAGACTTCTTTAAATCTGTGATAGACAGAGTAAGTAGTTATACAGGAACAAGACCTACAGGCAAAAATAAAGGAGCAGAAGCTCTTAGCCAAATGAACGATGCAGATCAAGCAGGCTATCAAAATAATTTAGATCGTATGTCAGCACCATTAAGTAAATCAAAGGATGCTATAGGTGGTTTGCCAGCAGCAGCCATGGGTTATGGAGCTGGTAAATTCAGTGATGCAGCTAAGTCTATTAAAGATAAAGGAGCAGAGGCTGGTTATTCAGGCTTTAGCAAAGCAAAAGAAGCTGCCAACAATCTGAAAAATAGAATGACTTCCGATGAAGAAGTCAATGAATCCGATAGTCAAGGGAATGACATACAAGATCAATTCTCTAAAGGGTTTAACGCTATGGCAGGGAACGGCATTTCTAATATGCAAAAGAATATGGATGACCAAGAAAAATCCGTTGATAAAGCACAAGCAAATCAACAAGAACTCGATAATGCTAGAGAAGGTTTAGAAGATGCAAAAAATCATTATGATGATCTTGAAAAAAATGGTGCATCTAAGTCAGATTTAATACAAGCACAAGATGATATTGATAAAGCACAAGATAGATACGATCAAGCACTTGCTAATTCTCAATCTAGTGCTAGAGATATGGCAGGTACAGGTATATCAGCAGAAGGAATTGCAGAAGGTAAGAAATCAACAGCGAGTGATTTCCAACAAGCAAATCGAGATGTAGCAAATGCTAAAAATGATCTTGAAGCATTAAAACAAGAACGTAAGCAAATGGAAAATGACAATGCGACACCTGAAGAATTAGCTGGTATTGATCAAAATATTAATCAAGCACAAGATCGTTTAGCTACAGCACAAGACAGACAAGCTTTAGCCAAATCAGCTTATTCAGCTTCGATAGGAAATGCTCAAAATGAAAAAGATGGACGTAATGATGTGGTTGCAGCTAGACAAGCAGAAAGAGAAGCTCAACGTAATGTAGAAAGTGCTATGGAAACAGGTAACTTATCACCTAAGACACAAAACACAGTAAGACAAACAGCTGGTGCAATGGCTGGAAGTGTAAATGCATTAAAAGATAGTGCACAAAATGATTTAACAAAAGCTGAAACAGCTCGAGGTGCATTAAATTATATGGCTAACAATCATAACCAAGCATTTACCGGTTCGGATAAAGAAGGTTATGCATCGTTTGTTGAACAAGCTGGAACAAGTGTTAGTGAAGCAAAACAACAATTAGCAGAAGGTAAGAAAAATGGTGCATCTAAATCACAAATCGCATCATTGAGCCAACGTGTTATGGATGCTAATAAGATGCAAGCAAGTGCACAAACAGTTATGGATGCTATAAATACAGGGCGTGTAAGCGACCAAGCATTGACTGCACAACAACAAATCGTTCAATCTGTTGCGAACGAACAATCATTAGCCGAACAAGAAATGGCAAATTTAAACCAAGCATCAGGAAATGGTGAAACCATTTCAAGAGGCACTTACAACAGAGCACAATCAAATCTTACTGCATCAAATCAAAAAATGAATATTGCAAACAAAGCGTTATCTAGCTTACATGCTATGAAAGCAGCAGGAACAAATTCGTTAAGTGGTAGTGAAATGGATCAAGCACAAAAACGTGTAGAACGACAAATTAAAGATGCTCAATCTAAACACGCAACTTTAAACGATGCATCTAATGCTATTAATCATGTAAATACAGGTGGTTCTATAACAAGAGATAACTTATTAAAAATTGTTAACGGTCAGAAAATGGCACAACAGTCTACATCAGCGTCCACAGAAGCTAAACGTGCAGAATTCAACCAAATTGGTGGTAAGTTAGCAAATCTAAAAACGCAGTTAGCAAATGGTAAACCGGTAAGTCATGAAGTTCAGAGAATGCAAAATAATTACAATCGAATTGAACAAGAACTATCAAAAGCTGAAAATCAAGATAAGGCGATGCGTACATCAGGTCAAACGTTCAGAAGTGCTGGACGAACAATGATAAGTAATTTAAATGATGCTAAAGAAGATTTAAAAGTAAAACAAAATGTAAAAGTCGAAAGAGAAAATAATTATAGTGAACTTCTTAAGACCGGTGGTTATACGAAAGAACAACTAAATGAATTTAAAAAAGATATTGGTAATCAACGAACAGGTCTTGAAAGAGAAGGTAGAAATTACGCAAGAGAAAGACAAGAGCGTTTATCTAAAATTCAATCGAATATGGATAGAGCAAGCAGTATTATGAAAGATTCAAATAGATAATAAATGTGGGTTGTAACAACTTACATCAAGTGATAAAATATTATTGTAGTAAAATTTAATGTCTGTTACGATTTTAATGTAATGAAAATGTATAGCGAACAGGAAGGATGTTGTATATGTACGATTTATTTGCACAACTGGATTTAGTGTCGTTAGCTCAAATGATTGATTTCAACGCATGGGATCCAGAGCAGTTTTTCAAAAACGGACAAAATATTGGTAAAACAATTGGTGGTGCCTTCTTAGGCTTACTTGGTGTAGCTGCTATCCTCGCAGGAGGAACATACTTAGCTGCTATTGCTTTCAAAAAACAACAACGTGGCACTTATGTAATTCATGCACTTATTGCTCTAGTAATCGGAGGAGCTTTAGTATTTGGTGGATATTCATTATTCGACAGCATGGCACAAGGTGGCTATGATCAAGCAACAAAATTAGGTGAATAACAATTTAATTGAATTATACGGATGATATTAAATCATCCGTATTTTTTTTGAAAAAAAGCTTATAATTACGGGTTTTGGGTGGTCAGAGTTAGGGAGTAATGATATAATAAATGTAAGTAGTAACAGCATATATTGGAAGGAAGGATGAAATAATGAGTAGCTTTTCAATTAAAAAATTAGAAACAACAGAGCCATTAAATTTATATTCTGATTTAGATAAATCAATTGAATTTGGCGAAGATTATGCAACATCAATGCAAGATCATGATATATACGGAAAAGTTTATTACTTAGGTGGTTTAGAAGTATATAACTTAAATACAGCGAATCTATCAGAAGAAACAATAGCGAGATTTTATAATGCTTTAGATTCAGGTAATGTCTATTACGCAGTATTCCCCAATGATCAAAGAAAAGGTAGATTACCATTAGTATTAAATAAAAAAACGAGAGCATTTTTAGAAACTTTGCCTGAATTAATAAATAACAAAGAAGTAAAGTGGTATTTGTATCAATTACCTGGAGATATTGATCCTGATAATAACGAGCGTCGTGGATCAGATTTTGTTACAGATGATGATGAAAAAGAAATTGTTTTAAGTTACAGCGAAGTAGAAGAACATATAGCTAATAATGGTTTTGTAAAAGAGCAAGAAAAAGAAGATAATATTTTTGTTTCTGAGGAAGAAAAAAAAGACGATGACGATGATTCAACAGAAAACGAAAATCAACCAACAGAGCATACATCAAAGGACGATAAAGAAGAAGTAAGTAACAATGAACAACCTAAAGAGCAGGATTCAGACACAGAGGTAAATACAGAAGAAGCATCAGACAAGCAGATGGATGAGTTTGAAAAAATGATGTATGAAGATCAATTCGAAGAAAACAACAACGATAGAGAATACGAAGAAGATGTGAATTATAAAGAAGTGTTCTCTCAACCTAATAAGGATCATTCAACACAAAACAATGATAAACATAGACAAGACAAAGACGAACAAAACTCAAATCAAACTAATGACATAGACTTTGCTAATATGAATAATCAACCTAACGAAACATCTAAAGATAATGTTCCTGAATCAGAAAGAGCTTTGATTTCAAATCGTACAAAACAATATATTCAGCTTCCAAGCATCGTTCAAGAAATTATAGATGACATTTCTTTACCTATGTTTACAGAATATCCGACAAATGGTGTGTATAATGTAACGTCTAATACAATGAAAAAAGAGATCAATGACAGTAATGAACGTATTAAGGAATTAGTAAACAGTATCAAACGTGAAGCTAGTCAAATGTATAGAGATTACATGTATCAATCCTATATCTCAATTACGAGAGAATTAGATACGGAAAATGGTAATGATAATATTAAAAATTCCTATGAAAAATATGTTAATGATAAAAATCAACTCAATGAAAAGTTCGACCAAGACATCAATGAAAAGAAGCAAGAACTAGAAGAATTATTTTATGGTCAAAGATACAAAGATTATCAAGATAAAGTTAAAGCACAAATCAGAGAATGGTATGAAGAAGAATATTATGAAAAAGATGTTTTAAATCCTTTAGAAGACTATAAACAAAAAAGACAACAAGATTATGACAATAGAAAATTAGATAAAACATCAGACTTTAATGAATGGCTACAGAAAATCGAAGACACAGCAATTGGGAAAGACCAGCAAGAAGCTATTCAAAAAATTACTCAATTTATTCAAGATAAGTTAAATGCCTCTATGGCTCATATAGAAACTTTACAAAGACGAATGGATCAAGTGAACCAATCTTTATCTCAAATCGAATATCAGGAACGTGCTAATGAGCATATTAGAAAAAATTTTGGTACTGATATTGAACAAGATGAACAAGCTAAGATATATAAGAGAAAACTTGAAACAGCGATTGATGAAAAAGCAGAATTAGACGCAGCGTTTAGGAAATTTGAGGCAGAAACGAAAGAACAACAAAAAGAGATAGACGAATCTCATAAAAAAGAATTAGAAGAACTTAATAAAGACCATTCAGAACTTATTGAACAACTCAAAAATGAAAAGGAAACACTAGAGAAAGATAATCGTAAACAAGAGAGTCTTGCCATATCAGCGAAAAAAGAGAGCGATAGTAATGCGAGAAAGACAGGGTTTAAGTTTGCTGGTGTTGCAGCTTTAGCCACTGCTATCGTTGTTGGTGGTTGTTCAATGGTAACTAATCATTCTAAAGAGAGTAATCATAATAACAAAATTGATCAACAGCAAGAACAAATCAAAAAAACAAACAAAAAATTGGATAGTCAAAAAGAACAACTGGATAAGAAAGATAAAGAAATACAAAAACAAAAAGATGAAGCTGAAAAAGCAAAAAAAGCAAAAGATGAAGCTGAAAAGAAATCAGATAAGAAATCTAAGAAAAAATAGCTAGAATAGGTGGTTTATTTGTCAAATTCAAAAAGAAAAAAAGATAAACTATTTCAAGAAGATGTAGCAAGGAAAACAACAGCACGTGGTAATCAATCGACGTTTAGTACTAGAGCTTATAGATTAAAAGGATTGTTTGCTTTTCTATTCGGTAACGTCTTTGGCTTTATTTTATCTAGCTTTATTTTAGGATTTGTTTTTTACATGGTTTCATCCATTATAAACAGAGCAGCGTTATTGAAAGAGCGTATAACTATAACAAAAGTTGATGGTTTAACTGATGCTATGAAGCATGTTGTTTTTCATACACCTTATATTTACTTCATATTAGGTTTTTCATTAATTCTCGGTTTATATATTTATTATGTAAGTAGAAAATATGGTAAACGAGAAGCTTTAAAAGAAGATCATACAGATATTAACACGCATACAGGAGATAGAGATGTTTTAGATTTGGAGCAAATGTTCCAACAGTATAATATCATTCCTGATGCTGGAGCTATTAGTAAAAGTGTTAAACCGACAGCTATAGTAGGACATGCTTTCATTGAAAACCATGCTTCGTTTTCTAAAGTTAAAGTATTTAAAAGGGATCAAGACAACAATATTGTTAAAAATAAAAATGGTGAAATTAAATACGAAAAACTAGATTTATTTGATACTTCATTACAAGAAGATGCTTATGAATCTGTTGGCATAATTGATAAAGAAAAACAATTTAAAATTAATGCTTTTAAAACAAAGTACAGAAAAAAAGACGGTAAATGGCAAACTGTAGGAGATTTTATTGAAAAAGATTGGTATTTACCACCGAATGAACTTCAACGTCCAGCAGGCGTATTCTTTGTAGAAACAGCTCCTGTCAATTCAACAGCTATAGCTATTACAAGAGGTAACAAAGGACAGACTTTTGTTAACCACACTATTGATATGTTCTCTAGAGAAATAGAGTTGCAAAATATGTTTATAAACGATCCGAAAGGTGAGTTATTTTCTTCTTTCCATAAATTATTGGAACAAAGAGGATATGAGCCCATCGTTTTAAATTTATTAGATCCTAGTAAAACACATCAGTTTAATGTTTTAGGTCCAGCTATAGCGAAGGCTAGAATTGGAGATTTTGACAAGATGAGAGATTTACTAAACACCATTATGAATACGTTCTTCCCAGTAGAAGGAGAAGATCCCTTTTGGGGACAAGCTCAACAAGCTTTAGTTAAAATGATTATTTTCTCACTTATAGATTATTATATTGAAGAAGAAAAAGCATATTTAAATAAATATGCTGGAAAAAAAGACGAGTCTACAATTGTTAGCGACCTTGATAAGATGTGGGGCAAGGTTACTATGTTTAATGTATACCAAATGTTAACGAGTATGAGCCGTAGAGAAGTCATTTTTTGCGAAAAAGCCATAAAAAATAGTGATATATTAACAAGCGAAGATATAGACAGTATTAAACAGGGTGTGCCAGAGATTAATGATAAAGGTGATGAGAAACGCGTTCCTTTTGTTTCTAAAAAAGGTATCACATATTTACCAGAAGATTTAGAACAGCTTACAGAATTATCAGCATTTTTTAAATTAATGACACATATGCCTGAAAATAAAATGCGTACAATTACATTACAACAAAGTGATGCCATCAATTTAATGTCACAAAGTGAGAAAACGACAGCAACAGTTTATGGTATAGCTTTAGTAGCAATGTTATTTTTCACTAATGGTCCTATCACAGCCATTACTTCAGCATCACCAAGACAATCATTAGATCCATTAAGTCTTGCATTTCCTAGACGACTAAGATTTAAAGTCAATCAATCATTTTTAAAAATGCATAAATTAAATGGACGTAAAGTTAAATTTGATGCATTTAGAGATCCAACTATGCAAGATCAAATCATTGGAGATAATCCTTCAGACTTTGAACATGAAACAAAATTAGACTATTTAGGTTGGGTTGAATTTAGGTTTAAAGGCATTTTTGAAGAATATGACTATATTGAAGAAGATGATGGTACTACAACGCAAATACCACGACCTATTTATATTAGAATGCGTATCATTGATAGTAAATCAGGTTATAGTATGTTTACTTATAAATTTGAATTTAATAGAGGCTATGCACGAACTGTCGATGGCAAACACTTTATTATCAATCCAACAACCAATCAAAGAATTGAAAAAGATGGAACATTACGTCTAGGTGAAGTCAACAAAAAAGGGCAATTTATTAAAAAGCACCAAATGGAACAATTATTAGACCAACGTAAAGTGTTGCCTATTGAACAAACAGATGCAGTTTATAATGTAAGACCGAAAGCAATATTTAGCATTACACCACCACATTTAGCAGATTACATTAAAGTAGTTATTGTCATGGTAAGTGTGCTATTTGATACGTCTGTGGGCGAATCTTATATTACAAAATCAGACGGAAAACCATTCTATAAAACAAGAAATATTTTAGATGAACTTGGTAATATGTCATTTGATGGTCACGGTATACCTAATTTCCAAACAAAATTATCAATTGGTTTAGGTCAAGGACAAGAATACACAATGATATTACAAACACTACAACAATTAAGAGATGTCTACGGTGAATCTGTAGATAAAATTGTTTCTAGTAATACAGCAATATTTATGTATTTGATTTCTAATGATACATCTATGTTAGATGAACTTTCCAAACAAGCTGGTACTAAACATGTAACGAGAGCTAGACAAAAAAATGTTGGTGAATCAGTAGGTAATGTTGTTGATAGTGTAGACGGTAACGTGAGCTATGTGTATCAAACAGAAGAAGAACCTTTATTTACAGTTAATGAATTGATGAGTTTTACTAATGGTGAATCAATGGTTTTATCAACTGTGCATCGTAAAGATAATTCGGGCGGATCAGTTAGACCGTTTCCAATTCATAATACTCGTGAAACACTTATACCAATGGCTCATGCTTTACATCAAAACGGTCATAATAGTCCATATTATAAGCGATCATTACAAAATGCTGAAGTAGCTACTTCATCTACTGACAGAGATGTTTATAAAGAAATCCCTAATTTCAAACAAATATATGAAAGACGATTAAAACAAGCGTTCAAAACACAAGAGATGAAACTTGCATATATGGAAGATCATCATCTCTCTGAAGAAGATCTTATCAATATAGATTCTGATGAAGTTTCAGACGGTATTATGCGTTTAGTTAATGCACATATTGATCAAGAAGATAATGAAAAAGAAATAGCTGAACAAGAGCATTTATCTTATAAAGAAAAAGAAAGATTAAAACAAGCAGAAGAGAAGTTAAATAAATTTGATGTTACAGCAATTAATCATCAAGTTTCTAGCGACAATCTTAAATATCAAGATGAAATACAAAAAAGTAAACAAAAAGAAGAAGTAAAACAAAAAGCAAATGATCAAAAATTATTCTTAGACGGGAATCTCTCTATTAATCATTTAAGACAAACAGGTTTAATTCAAACACTGTTAGGACAAGCGATTTATTCAGCTAAACCTAATGCTAATAGAATTAATTCGGATTTATTTGAATATCGTGTCGAAAAAGACAACGATGTGCAATATAAAAAAATATACTACAAAAACGATAATATAGTTGCTGCTGAAATTGAAGTTAATACTCAAAGTGATGCAAATAATGTAGAAGCATGGCATGTAAGCCAAGCATTTATTAATAGTATTATCAGCATGGCAACACAAAATCATATTAAAGTAACTAATAACAATACTGATGAAATGCAAGCTCAAGCGAAAATGGTTGATGCATTATTTGAAATTGATAAAGAAGGATTTATTAAACAACGATTTATTGAATTATTCAAACAAGATAGCGAGGAGGTTGAAAATTAATGTCTAGAATCAAATCGACTTATAAAATACCAATGTCAATCAATTTAAGTCGTTGGGATACACCTATATCTTTAAAAAGTGGTTCTGTTGGAATTAAACCTCTAACCTATAAAGTCATCATTATTATAGCCGCTACTATTTTAACGTGGATGGCAACGTTTATATATATGTTAAAACATGATTTTGGCTTGCTGTATAGTATATTATTTACGGTTGGCTATGTGATGTTATGCAGAATCTCTTTAAAACGAGAAAAGACAGGCGAATTCGGTTATACAACATTTATCCCAACTTATCGTTATTGGGTAGATTCAAGAAAAAGATTTGTTCAAACCAGAGGTACTGCTGATAGTAAGGAGGTAGCTAAATTGAAATGGGAAATACCTATTGAAGATATAGATGAAGAATCAGGAATTACTGAATTTACAAACGGAGATGTAGGCTGTGTATTATCTATTGTCGGTAATGGATCACAAGCATTATTCATTGATGAAAAAGAGAAAATTATTGTAGCTTTCGAAAGATTTTTACAAGAATTGAAATTAGATGTCTCAGTAACAGTTGAATCTAAACAATCAAGACAAGATTGTAGCGAACAAATTCGTAATTTGGATTATTTAAAGCGTAAAAATGCTGATCCAGAGGTAGATCAAATAATAAGTGAACGCATTGATATATTAGAAAATGTCATTCAAAAACGCTTTAAATCAACACAACAATATATACACTTGAGAGCTCCTAATATAGATAGACTTAATGAGTGTTTAGAAAATTTAAAAAGACAACGTGGCGAAGGCATGTTGAGATATATCCAACCATTAACAGGCGAAAAACAAAATGATAGATATAAAGAATTCTTTAGTCTGTCGTAAGTAAGAAAGGATGTCGTGAAATGGCTTTAAAACTTTTTAAAAAGAACAAAACAAATACTCAAGAAGAAGAAAAAAATACTAAAAAGAAACGTAAACAAAAAAAGCAAAAAAAACAAAAATTAAAATTAAATAGAACAAGACAAAAGGAAATCGAAGATAGAGTTGAAAAAGACTTAGATGCAGAAGACAATGATTTACAACCTAAATCGAAAGCATGGAAAAAAAAGAAAAAGGAAAAAGTAGAAGAACATTTATTGATGCATAATAGAATGTTAGATCACATTGCTCCACGAGGTAATATTAAATTTGGTGATATTAATTTTACGATTGATGGTAAGTATGCAACAATTTTAACTTTTATTGTTAGACCTGGTTCTTTTAATAAACTACCGGCATTATGGGGAATCGAAACGATTCCTCGACTTATTAGTAACAATAAACTTGCTGAAAAAGATATTGAAGCAAAAATTCTACACACGATTCAACGTCGTCCTGATTCATGGGCTGAAAATAAAATTGAGCCAGCAACTGAAGTAACGACTGCTGGTGTAGAAGAAACCGAAAGAGCTTCTCAAACATTACACTCTAAGTTCTTCAAACAACATCAAGCTGATGTAAATGAAATTGCAGAAGAAATTAAAGACGGAGCGACTTATTTAGACTTATCGATTCGAGTAAGTATTAAGGCTCCGACAAAGGAAGACTTACAAGATGCAATACAGGTGCTTGAAGCCGAATACAATAGTAATTTCGGATCGGCTGTAGAATTAGTTCCTTTTGCATGTGAACAAGACGTTGAGTATGCGAACATGCTTGATACAGCGCAAAATCAACGTGGGGAAAATTATATGTTAACCTCAAGAGAACTCGCAGGAAGTTCAATGTTTCTAACTAGAGGTATCAACGATCCATTTGGCAGTTATATTGGTCAGCTTGCTGGTGAAGTAAACAATGACTCTGTACTTCTAGATTCAGTGAATTTTAAGAATTTAGCAGTTATTTACGCTAGAGATAGAGCTGAAGACTTATCTTCAAAACACCGACAGAACGTAAGATATAATTATAAGGCGACTACAGCTTGGTCTACTAAAGTAGCTCAAGATACCTTAATGCACGGTAATAAAGTTGTTGAATTTGTGTTGAATCAAGAGGAACCTATGAAAGTAGGTAAAAACTTAAAGAATTTGACAGCATATGTACCTATGGATGATAAGCAAGCAGCAATAAACTTGTTCCAAGCCTTTAGTAAGGGCTTTGATGAGATTGCAGCATATAATATTTTAGTGGATAAAATTAAAGTATTTGTAGAACAATTCAATAAATCAAGAGCCAAAAATGATAATACTATTTTACTACAAAAAGACTTTGATAATCTTGAAGATATTATTGAACAATTCTATATTTATCATAAAATGTGGAACATTAATCCTGGAGATAATAAAGATGAATTACGTTTATTAAATCTCCCAAATAATCAATATCCAATATTAGATGACTTTGTTTTCTTCTTAGGGTATGTACTAGGTAATGCTCAATCTGAAAATAAAGTCCATGGATTAGCGAATAAACTAGAAAGTGTTGATAAACTTGATGGATTAATGAGAAAAATCAGTTCAAGAAATGGTAATATATTTGGACGACAAACAACTGTAAATCGTAAAGCGTTAAAATCAAAACAACGTATTATATTCGATTTTAAGACATTGAGATTAACTTCACATGAGGCACTTATGGCACAGTTTCTAAACACATTTTCTTATGGGGAGCAAGAATTAGAAGAAGATGATGTACTTATCATACATGGTATGGATCAAATGACACCATCTGTGATTGATTTCTTACGTCAAAGATTTATTGAATTAAATGAAAGAGGCGTAAAAGTTGTGTTGCTATATGAAGATCAAGACGTTCTTTTTTCAGAGGATAAAGAATATAGACAACACAATAATTGGTTTATTAATGCTGATATGCGAATCACAAATTCAATGTCAGCTAAAAATATTCAACGTTATCAAGAATTACTTCATATTGAACTACCAGACAAAGTTAGTCGAGGTATGTCAGGTTCTGATACGCATATCTATTTCTTGAATCGTGATAAAGAAACAATCTTGTTTAATATAGACTATACACATTAACCTTTTAATAGGGCATCAATATTAGATGCCCTATTTATATATAGATTGGAAATATGCTCAAAGCCCTGATATATCAAGTTAAAGTGCTTATACCTATATGTTATAATGCAAACTAAGAACACAAAAGAAAGGATGTTCTAAAATGGCAAAAACGCAGATAGATTATAATAAGAGTGGTCAAAGTAATAAAACAAAAAAATATAACAAACATCAGTTATTGCGAAAGCTAAATAATATTAGCAAAAAAGAGTTAACACAATTGAGCAATGGTTTGTATGATGATGAAGCCAAATACGATGAAAATATGATTGATAAAGCTAATGATTTATTAACGATGCTAGATGATGCAAGTATTGATTACCAACTTGTAGCTCGTAATGATGGAGGTGGCATCCTTGCGAGAACAAAAGGTTTAGCTGGAAATAGAATCGTTATCACTGTTGCTAACAAGGATATATTAAAGTACAACAAAGTAAAAAAAGAGTATCAAATGCGTAGTGCAGAGGGGCTTGTTGGTAACATAAGTGCTAATGGCTATAGCTACTATATGGATAGTAAATCTGAATTGCATAAAGCTATTTTTAAATATATCAAAGAGAATAATATTGAACGAGGAACAGATGAATGGCGTCAAACGTGGAAAAGATTTTACAATGACGATCGTTACAATGATTATAAAGAAAATAGCATGACATATATGATTAAAGGATTAACAGGTCAACTACCTGTACAACCTGTATATAACTATGGCAATCGACGTTCAGATGTTAGTTATGATCATAGTTATACGATATTAGATGACTTCAAACGTCCTATCGTCAAATTTTATCGTAGAAAAGAAAAAAGCGAATCTAAAGACAATAACTTACCCTTTGTTGAACATTACTTTGAAATGAAAAATGATGGTGTTGAAAATCTAGAAAGCACACCATTAAAGCAAATGGTAAGTGATACAAATGAATTAATTAATGATCTGAAGGATGAAAACGAAGTTGTTACACGAGAAGTAAAAGGAATAGAAGAAAGTGGTAGTTATAATCCTATAGAATTATCAAATGAAAAACTCAGTGGGCTTAATTTAGATACATTACTTGCCTTTCATAATAGAAGTGATATTGCTAAAGCAATTGGTTACGAAATGAGGGAAAATCCTGAATTTGATTTGAATAATTCAGAGATTTTAGGCGAACCAGGTCTTAAAGATTTATTAATGGAAGAAACAGCTGGTATTGATGCTCAAATCGTACAACCTGAAGATTTAGGTGAAACTGTTTATCAAAAACAGAGATATAAAGAAATATCCGAACATACTAAATCTTTACTAGAAAATCAAGGCTTAAAAGATGTTTCAGTTAATTATGATAGTGACCATGTAATTCACTGGACTGGTAAGGGAAAACAATATAACAAATCAGCAAATCAGATTGTAGATATAGAAAGAAAAGGTGAAATCGGACAAATTTTCGTCCCTGATGAAAATGGACTTGTTAAAACAAAATTTAAAACACTTGATGGTGCAGAAGATAGAAATTATAACATGGTTATGGGCTATGTAGGTTACTATAAAAGTAATGCTAAAGATACTACAATGCGTCCTGAAACTATTAATATCAAAGATTCAGAAGGTAATATATACGAAGTTGTCGCAACGAGAGATAGCCATAATCAACTTGTTCCATATCAAACACCTAAAGGAACATATGTAAGACCTGAAAGATTACCTGAAGAAAAACTATCTGAATTTAATCGGAAGGTTGATATTTATAATACGCAGCATCCAGAAAAACCTATCCAAAAAATAGCTACTAAAGAAGTACAACGTACATTAAGAGATAGACTCAGATTTAAAGGATATAATCAATCACTGAATCAACAACTTGAATCATTAGTATCAAGACAAGCATTACAAGAGGCAGATTATAGCATAGATAACACAAGTTTAAATAAACTTTATCATGGCGACGTATATGGTATTCGTATATCTGAGGCGAATAAAGATAAAGAAAACATCGTAAAAACATATCAAAATCGTATTAAATTCGATGAAAGTGTATTGGATTTAAGTGTTTCAGAACTTGATGCATCATTTGACGGAGATAATGATGATGAATATACAGTAGAAGATGCTTCATATCGTTTTAACATACGTGAATTAGATGGAATTTTTGATAGAAGTTTATCTTCAGATGGAGCAAATTTAGGATTAATTCGATACTTTAATAAAGGAAATCAAGTTTTAAACACTGGAGAAGTCGTTCAAAATAAAGATGGCGTTGTCGGTAGTGCTTTAATTAAAGATGATTTACCTTATACTGAGGGCGATCCTGGTGACCGTTCAATGATGGCTGGCAATCAGTATATGAAAGCAAGAAACGTGGGACAAGCAAATGTAACTTACATTACTTATAAAGGATATACATTTGAAGATGGATCTGTTATAAGTGAAAAATTCGCAAGAGAACAAGGGGCTATTGTTAATGGCTATGATTCTGAAGGTAATCCAATCCCATTAGAAGTAGGAGATAAAATTTCTGATTTACATGGTAATAAATCTACAATTAGTTATATAGCTTCTGAACAAGATGATGTATTTAAAGAAAATCCAAATTTAGACGTCATAATGAATCCACATTCAGTGCCATCTCGTTTAAATACAGGTTTAGTAATAGAAATGCAAAACAGTGGTCAAGAGCAAGAGATATATCACAATGGTGAACGCATTGCTAGTTCTGCACCGTTGAATATTGTAATCACTGATATAACGGCGAGAGATAAAACAAAAACATACAGTGATGAATATGATGAGAACGGTGAACTAATAGAAAAATCTGTAAGAAAAGGACGCTTATTTGGCAATCAACTTGCTTGGGTGGCAAATGGTTTAGGTTTGGACCAAACAATGAAGGAAGTATATGGTAAAAATACAAAATCATTTGAAAAACTTAAATCTTATCTTAATGTTACTGGGTTAGATATGGATGAAGATACCACAATTCTCTTGAGTAATGGCTTTAATAACGGGAAAGATAAGCCACCTGAATTTATTCAAGAAGTGAAAATCAAGGAAGATGGTATTGATTTACCACAAGAAGGTGGCTACATGGAGTTACCGATTGAGGTAGAGTTACCTTCAGGTATGAAAACACGTTATATCAATGTACTACCTGAAAAATACAGAAGAACACAAGAGCTATACGATGGTGATCGCATGTATCATGAATATTCAACAGCGTATAGCAAAATAGCTCAATCAGCCCTTGTATATGATGCTATTGAGGAAAAATATAGAGTTAAACTACAAAATCAATTTAACGATTTAGAGGCTCAAGATTTATCACAACTTGATTTAAATGATGAACAGCAAATGCAACGTTTAAGAGATAGTTTAACTAATAAGCAAGATATTCAAGAGTTTGATAAACACATTAAAAATTTAAACAATGATTATGATAAACAAGCTAAACGATTACAGAGTAGTGTAGATTCGTTAACATCACGTATTATTGATGAAAAGCTGGGTGGACGTTCTAAATTAATGGAACGTCAGGACAAATACGGTGATATGCAATTATCAAGAAGTAAAAATAACCAAGCTGTTAAGCAAAGTTTAATCAAACGTGAAATCATGAGTAAACAAGTACCAAACTCTGTTACATCAGTTGTTACTGCTTCACCTAATGTAGATATAAACACGATTAAAGTATCATCAGATATTTATGATAAATTAAATTTAGTCAATAAAAATGATAGAGTGCTGCTTTGGCGTGATCCTGCTTTACATGATGGGTCAATGCGTTCATTCAAAATCGAAAAAGACGATAATATTGTTGGTGTTGGAATTAATCCACTCGTAACAGAATCATTTGGCATGGATTTTGATGGTGATACAGTAGGTGTTTATGCACCTAGAACAAGAGAAGCTCAACAAGAAATAGCTGAAAAAGCTTCTATTGAGAATAATCTACTTGATCAAACATCTAAAGAATTTTCAGGTAACATTGGTATGGATTTTGTATCTAGTGCTTACAAACTAGGATATGTTCGTGATAATAATAATGAAATTATCCAAGGACCACTTAAAGGACGAGAAAATGAAATTAAAAATGCTGATGGTGATTTTATGAGTCCTAAAGATCAACTTCAATTGATCTTGAATGAAATGGCTCATCAAGAAAATGGTTCTGAAAAAATCAATCAACTTTGGCAAGATATTGTTGTATCTGATAAAAATATTGCTTCAAGTCGTATTGAATTTTCAGATAGAGAATCCTTTAAAGACTCGTTAATGCATATGGCTCGTATTGGTGCTAAAGGAAAGCCTGATAATATTATGGATAGTAAAATTGAAAATAATATGAAAGCATTTGAAAATGAATATCAAAGACCTATTACTTATTTAGAGCGTATGCAAAATCCTGAAAAATATTTATCAGAACAATCAACGGTTATGGATTACTATGATCGTGGTAAAGAAATGCATGAACATAAATCTCAATTTAATAATGATAAAAATAATGAGCATCATGAGGCTTATGAACAACTATACAAACCATATCGTACGATTACCTTAGAAAATGGCGAGGAAAAAGTTGTCCGTAATAAAGGTTCATTAGGTTATGATCAAGACAAAACGAGAATGGCACAAGCTGGTAAAACAGATTTAACTGGGCTTGCTGGTGCAAAATCTCAAACATTAGTTAGTTTGATGTATGATAAACCTGATGGTGCTATTGCTGCTATGGAAGTAACAGAGCCACTAACACAAGCAACTTTAAAATTAAAACATGATCCTAAAAAGACACCTGAAATTAAAAAACTACTCACTGACTTTGATGATATGCTTAATAAAGGTGGCTATACACAAGAACAATTTACTCAAGACTTCAAAGAAATGTATGAAAACGTTGGGTTAGATGTTAGAGATGAACATTTACATGAAGTGTTTAATACTTTAAGTTCACAAGATGGTGATGGTGTAACACGTACACAACCAGTACAAGAAGTTATAGAGAAAAAAATGCCACCATTATTGAAAACAAGTCTTTATGGTTATGATGCGATGAAAGAAAATGCAACTGGTGTCGAAAAAACATCACAAGTAGATAAATTTCAATATGTTGATAGAGTCCTAGATGATAATGGCAAATGGCAAGATAAAGATACAAGAGATAATACCCAATACAACTATGGAAATATGAAAACACTCAAAGACATTTCACTGGGACAAGAAAATGGAAAAGAACGTCTAAGAACATTCAATAGTGGTGATAAAACATCTTTACACATACCTGACAGATTAAATGAAGTAACTTTAAGTAGTCGTCAAAAGATTGCAACACAATTTGCAAAAGAGAATGAACTAGGTATTTATAAAGAAAGTACACAAGAAATAACTAAAGATAATGCTCAACATGAATTGAATACATCCGATAGAAAAAATAATCAAATTAATCATCCAAAGGTTCAAAATATAAACGCTAAACAGGAAGATTTCAAATCAATGCATAACAACGAGGCTAAAAAGGCGAGTGGATTTGATTTAGAAATGTAAAAGAAGTCTTCATCATTAGTTAGTCTAATAAGCAATTTACATTGTTTAAAAATTTGATTAAAATAGTATATGTAGCATCTTTATTGATGCTACATTTTGTTTGGAAAAGAAAATGGACTTTAGAACCTCGCAATTTCTAATGTCCTCACCACCTTTCTTTTCAGACCACTTGAGAAGTGTTTAGTGTTTTTGAAAAGCTACATTTCTCAACATCCTTTCTGGACGACGCGTCTATTTATAGACGGTCGTCTTTTTTTTATGAAATTCGCTAAATATGTGTAGTAACTACTTACATTATGTTATAATTAAAATAATTAAGAAAGGATAAAGAGGTGGTTATAGCATGAATGATTTATTTGATATATTCGGTGAAGCATCTACAAAAGAACTTATTGATGGTTTATATTTTAAACCTCAATATGATGGTTCTATTGTAAAAGGTGCTACTTTTTACGTTGAGAATAAAAACGATACTCAAACAACTTACGAAAGTGATTTAAAACAATTCGAATCAATAAATGGAGATTATTCAACGAGCGAGGATTTGATTGAAAAAATCAACAAAGAAATTCACTATTTGAAAGAAAACACAAATCAATTAACTGATATTAATATATCTAGTCCTTTAAAAAATATCATTATTAAACTGGGAACACTCCTTTACGATAAAGCAGCAACAAATGAAAAGATAAATAAATTTGAAAACGATTTTTGGTTTGTACGACTTAGAGATTTAATCAAAAAGGATTTTTCGAAAACTAGAAAACAATTCATGAGATTAGCGACAAATTGGTATATACTCATTGAAATTGAAGGATATAGCGAGCAAGAAGTCATCGACGAATTAGTAAATGATAAGTCTAAAATGGCTGATATTATTGAAAAAAGAAATGTTAAACAACTCGCAGACTTTATTGAAAAGGTGCATTATATTGCCAGTACAAAGCAAATTGAACATTTCATTAAAATTATAAAAACGTCTAGTGCATCAGAAGAAGTGCAACAAGAACTTATTGAAAAATTATTTACCGAAAATATATTAGATACTTGGGAGAATTAAAAATGGGAGAGATTGGGCATGAGTGATTTTACGAAAAAGGTTTCTGAAAATATTGATAAGATAAAAGCTTTAGATAATATTATTTCAAATATAGACTTCAAGATTAAAGACGAAACTATACAAATTGATTTAATAAAAAAACAAATTACTAACTATAAAAATGAAACTAAAACTATTTATACGCTTAATCATGAAGAATTTCCTGAATCAGAAAATATTATACGTCTGTATTTACCATTAATGGGGGATGCTGGATATGTACCTAACGAAGAAGAAATAGTTAAACTTTTTCAAGGGGAGAGCATAACTCCACCTAATGATGCTTTTGTGAGTAAAAATTCAAAAACCTATTCATTAGAAGCATTTGAATTTAAACCATTATCTGAAAACCTTTATAAAGGAAAAATTGCATTTTATGGTGAGGCAGTACCACATTTTCCTAAACGTAAATAATCAAGAAAGGATGTTTGTATGGTTGATTGGTTGATATTTGCAGAAAAGCACGATCAAGCGAAAAAAATTGCTGATACACTATTTGATAAAGGAAAAGGAAGTGGAGATTTTAATAAAGGGGGATTTGGTGGTGAATCTATTTCATCAGTATTCAGTGGTGAAGTGAGAATTGTACATTTTAGTGGTCACATTTATGAAATGATGATGCCCCCTAAGCAAGACAATAAATATGATTTAAATAATGAAGAAAAAATTAATCGTTTTGGTATGAAATACGGAGGTCAGCCAAAAGATACAGATGAAATATTTGATAATTATCCTATAGAACTCAATCTTAATAATATTAAGTGGAAGTTCAGCCAAAATAAGTTCAAGTCAATTTCTCAAAATATGAAAGAATTATATAACAAAAGTCAGAATATCATTGTTTCAACAGACTTTGATAATGAAGGAGAAATGATATTTAGAAACTGGCAAATCAATAATATTAAGCAACCTAAGTGGCAGCAAATGTATCGGGCTAAAATGAATTCAACGACACCCAAAGACATAAAACACGCTTTTGAAAATTTGATACCTTATTCCGAAGATGATGGTGCATTGAGATCCATGTACGCACAAGGGTTTGCTAGGAGCCTAGCTGACTATGAATACGGATTAAGTTTCACATTTTATGGCTGGATGTTATCCAAAAAAAATAATAGCAAGCGAGGGCAATATGGTAGATTCAAAAATTCATTATTAGGTGTTGTATACAATCAAGAATTAGCACATGATAATTTTAAGCCATCATCTAATTATAGAATAGACATGATATTACCTAACGGTGATGTACTTAAAGGCGATGAGCAACATACTTTTAAAACAAAGGATAAAGCTCAAAATTATATTAATGAAGGACATTTAAACAAACAAGTGCGTATAACTTATAATGAAAAAGAAAAAACTCAAACACCGCCTAAGCTATATTCTAGAAATGAGCTTTTGGTTGCACTTATGAAAAAGCACGACAAGTTATTGAGTAAACAAGATAAGTGGGATACTCATTTACAAAATTTATATGATAAACATTCTTTATTAAGTTATCCACGTACAGATGTTAGATACATTTCAGAAGAAATTTATAAAACACTTCAAACATTAGCTAAAACAGAAAATGTTCAACGCTTAATTAATAATCGCATTGAATTAGTTATTAAAGAGAATAACCTTCAGAACGATTTAATTTTTGATAGCGATCAACCGTCTAAAAAGAAGCATGTTGATGCTTCTAAATTAGAAGGAGAAAGCCATTTTGCTCTCGTACCAACTGATAAGGAACCAACAAATTATGATAACCTTAGTAAAGCAGAACAAGCTGTATATTTAGAGGATTTAACACGAACTATGAGTATTTTTTGCAATAATAACATCGTGATACAACGTCAATACAAAAGTGAAGATAATCATTTTAATGCAACTCAGAGTAAAACAAAGCAACATGGATATAAAATACTTTTAAATAATATCAAAGAAGATGAAGGTAACTTTATAGATGAAGGCTCTTATAATGTGTCATATAAAATAAGTGAAGTTAAAGCTAAGCGTCCATCTTTATTTACTAAAGTATCGCTTATTGCTATGACTAAACGAGTTAATTGGGGAACAAGTGCAACGAGAGATTCTACAATTGAAGATTTAATTGATAAAGGATCGATTGTAGTTAATGATGGTCATCTTAGAATTAATCCTCAATTAAAGGAAACAATTCAATTACTAATGGATGAAGATTTAATTAATTTTGAGATGACATCTGAATGGCAGTCTCAACTTAATAAATTAAAAAGTTACGATGAAGCTCTTTCATTCATAGAGAATACACGTCATGATACTAAAAAGGTTCACACAACATTTAAACATATTCTTAGTTAATTATAGAAAGGATGTTAAACGTTGAGAGGTATAAAAGCAAAACTCAAAGACGGTTCTCAAGTGAGTATTTTAGAGGTGGTCAATCGAAATTTATCAACTAGAAAGTGGAAATTAAAAATAGTCAATAACAAAAATGAAATTTCCATTATTGATATTTCTGAAATACAAACCTTGGGAGGAACATGAAATGCAAACACGACGTAAATATATATTTTTAGAGCCTTATTTAGTAGAAAAAATTGACTACTTTATAGAAAACTACGTGGCTGGTACAAGAGGAAGGATAGTTAATGTAGTTATTAGTTTATTTTTACTATTAGATAAAAATTTGCGAAAACAATATGAAATACTAGCCAAAGACTACATAGAAGAATCTCCTCACTTGGACTTTGGTGTTAAGTATGGAGAAGTCAGAAAAGGTAAAATAACTGTACAACTTTATATATCATCAAGACTCGAAAAGGAATTTAATAAATATAATAATAAAGTATTAGTAGTCGCTGCTTTATTATATGTTGGTATTATCAAAGGTGGTGAATAGATATTGCCGAAAAACAGAAAGCATGTTGAGGTTGAAAGCGACTTAGACAATTCGGAAACACAAAAAGATAATAATCACGGGGTGGAATCACCTAACAATAATTTATCTGATAATCTTGGAAATAATGATACTGAACAACAAGATCAAGATGGTCAAAATACACCATCTCAAAAAGGAAATGATACGAGTACTGGTGAAGATGCAACTACCAATGAAGATGGTAATACGAATAATAAGGTCTTTGATGGTCAAACAGAAGATTCTAATCTTGATAAAGGTTCAGAAGGTAATAATGTTGAAAGTGATGGTGGTCAGCTTTCAAATGAAAATCCTGAAGCTAATACAAAAGATGATAACAATAACCAAGAAAACAATGACAACAATGAAGATAACAATAATCAAGAAAATGCTCAGGACGAAGACGGTGAAGACAAAGATGTAGATGACGGTACTGACAGTACCAATTTTAACGATGAAAAAGACAATAAAACACCTTCACAAGGTGAAGGCGATGATAACAACAATAGTAAGGTTACAGATAGTAGTGAACAACAAGATGAAAAAGATAACGGACTTAAAGATATTGGTAGTGATAAATTAGGTAAACTTTCCGATACAGCTAACAAAATGAATAAGCTCCGTGATTTTAAAGACTTGAAAAATATGTCTAAAGAACGTGCAACACGAGAAGCTTTAGAAATAGGTAAAGATTTAGCTAAAAAGAAACTAATGGCTGCATTTATGACTTATGTTGCTCCTTTTTTATTACCAATTTTAGCTGGCTTAGTTGCGATTTTAATTATTATCTTTATTATTCTAGCAGCTGTTTCAGGATCAGACGGAAACAATAAGGCATCTAAAAAGGATTGTAAACCTGTTAATGAAAGCAGTACTGATTTAAAAGTCAGTAAAGATGGCACCAAAAATGCTGAAAAAATATTCAAACATGAAATGAAAAAAGTAGATGGTGCTAAGCCAAAAGCAGTCGCTGCACATCTAGGTAATATGGCTATCGAAACAGGACATACATTCGATCCTAAAATAATACAAGGAGATAATGATTTCAAAGAAGATATTGCAAAAGACGAGTCTGTAGGAGGATATGCATTTGGTTTGGCTCAATGGGACTCTGGCAGACGTGTTAACTTACTTAAATATGCAGATAAGAAAAACAAAAAATGGAGCGATTTCGGGGTACAACTAGATTTCTTGTTAAATCACGATGGCACAGACTCAGATACAATTAAAAAGTTATTAAAGAGTGATGGCTCCGTAGATTCAATCACTGAAAAAATTATGAGTGATTGGGAACGTGCTGGAGATAAAAGTTCATTAAGTGAACGACAAAGTGCAGCAAGTAAATTTTACTCGAAATTTGGTAAAAAAGATGTTGATTCTTCAGATGGCAACTTAGATGATGCGACAGATGCTGCAAGTGATAATAGCGATGCTTCCGAGAACAGTGGTTGTAGTAATACTGACGACACAGGGGGTAGTGGTAAATTAGGTGATTCAACTAAAGCAAACGATAAATCAGGGAAAATCATTAAAAAATGGGATTCTAAAAAGGATATACCTTCCAAGTATAAAAAGCATATTAAGATACCTGATTTTAAAGAAAAAATACTTGATTCACCTGAAAATATTTTCCCTGCAACTGGTAATAAAGGTCAGTGTACAGAATTGACTTGGGGTTATATGAAGCAAATGCATGGTAAGCAACAACCAACAAATGGTAATGGAAATGTGATTTATAAAGCTTATAAGGCAGAAGGTGCAAAAGTTACTAATAATCCAACAGTTGGATATGGATTTTCTTCTGATCCTCCTTATGCTGGAGCAGCTGATGCTAGTGTGGGACACACTGGTATTGTTGCTGGTGTGTTAGATAACGGACAGTGGATTATGGCTAACTATAACTTAAATGGCGAAGGAAACAATGGTCAAAGACGTCATTTAACATACGCACTTGTAGATGGTAATAAGAAATCTGGAGGAACTAAATTCTTTAGTGGTATAGGTAAACCTAAAGTTAAATCTAAGGATTAAAATCAGAAAGGATGTTACTTATGTCTAAAAAAACACTTCTCAGCATTATTTCTATCTTTCTTTTATTAATGGTCTTAGGTGGTGTCTTTTTAATCACTCATAATTCAAATTCATCAAAAGATAAAGAACCCGTAGATAATAAGAAAGAAGAAAAAGTCGGACCAGCTTTAACAGGAAAAAAGGATAAGCAAGATAAAGCAAAAGAGGAACAAGAAAGAAAAGAAAAGAAAGAACATGAGAAAAAAGAAGATAAAAACAAAGAAAATAAATCTAAAAAAGAAACATCTTCTAAGTCAGATAAGGATCAAGAAAAGGAGCTTACTAAAAATACAGAATTTCTCTTAAAGAAAACTATAAAAGGTACTGAAAATAGTGATGAAGAACAACGTGTTAAAGATATAGCAACAGAGAAAATGATTAATCAAGTTGATGGTGCTGATGATAACAATACTTCAAAAGACGTTGATATTAGAAATACTTCAATTGATTTTAAGGATACACACCATTTTATAGATAAAACACTAAATGGTACCTTCAAATATGATTTACTTATGAAAGATAATGATAGCGACGCTAAAAATAGCTCTACTACTCATTTAGACCAAACAAGTTCAGTCAAATTCGTTAAAGAAGACGGCAAATATAAATTAGATAAATTAAGTAAATAGGGGGTAGTAAAATATGTCAAAAAAATTATTAGTATTTATTATCTTTTGTTTTATTATCTCCATTGCTTTAACGTTTATATCAATAAGTTATAAAAATAATAAGGTAGATGTCTTAAATGCAGCTAAGAGTAATAATGAAAATAATCACATAGCTATTAAAACTTTGAATCAAGAACAAATAGACAAAAGGGGTTTATTGAATAAAATTGAAGAAAATCCTGATGATATTGCAGAAGATGCAAAATCGAAAGTTGATAAATTCATTTCAAAACTTAAAGAAGCCAATGCTTTAAAAGATGATAAACAAGATGCTTATTATAAACAACATTTTAAAAATTATACTACAGATGAAGTTATGAATAGCGAAGAAGTTAAAGAAATGACTATTCCAGATAAGTATGACGTTTATATTAATACTTCCCGTGGTCATTACATTCAATTTTTGGTTAAAGATACAAATCAAAAGAAACCCAAAAAATATATTGTAATTAATTACAATAACTCAACAGACAATGTTGAAGGCATCATAGAATACGATGTACGTTCATAGAAAGGTGGTCTAATATGAGCAAACGTCCTAGAACAAAACGTCAAAAGCAAAAAGAAGATAGTAAAAAAGCACGACGTTATTTAAAAGCAAGATTTAATGAAAAAATTGGTTATATTTTTATTGCGATTGGTTACTTTATTAAAAACAACTTTATTTACCATAAAAAAAGAATTTCAATTTTATTAAGCATTATTACTATCATCCTATTAGGATTTACAACTTTTAACTTTGTCAAAGCTTCAAATATACAAAATGAAGTAAATAATTATAACCAAAAGAACGCAAAGTTAGAAAGTAAAATTTCCAACCAGCAAAAAGAGATAGATGAACAAGATAAAAAGATAGATGAATACGATATTTCGGCTTCTCCTAAAATAGTCAGAGCTTCCAAAAAAATATCTCAAGTATTTCATGGGATGTATGACTATTCAGATGCTAATGAATATCAAAAAAATAGAGATAAGAATATGAAATACTTCACTAACCCGAATTCTAAAGAAGTTAAAAAAATATACAATGAAGATGAAGATAGTGATGGCGATAGTATTATTGAAAATCTTAATTTAAAAAGTAGTCTACAAGAATACAATATTTATACTGATAAAATCAAAGTACAAAACAAAAAAGTAATCAATTTTAAAGCTATAGTAGAATATCAATCAGACATAATAGGTGTATCTAGTGATTATGCAACACGTACACACAACACAATTTATGACATCGAATACGATACTGAAAAAAATAAAATCTCAAGTATCAAAAAATTAAACACATTAAAAGAAAATAAAAGTTTAGATTGATTGAAAGGATGTTAGAGAATGATCGCTCCTCACTTTTTGAAACGCTTTAGCATTTTCTTTCTTGGTCTAGTATTAGCTTTTTTGTTCAGTGGTTTAGCTAGCTTTGTATTGTATTTGTGTTCAATTAATACTAATAACCAACATATATGGGCAATCTCAGCTATTGCCCTATATATCATTTTCATTTTTACCATAATATGGATATGGCGGACTAGGTTAAGAGAAGATAAAAGTACACCAAATGTTTGGAATAATATTTTATGGTTGTTTGTAGCTACTGTAGTCATGTTAACTATGTATTGGGGGCTGAACGAGTTAAGCAATGACTACCAAAGCAGTCAAAATACCTATAATACATTTACTTTGGTATACACATTTGTATTTTATGTTTGTTTTGCACCTATTGTTGAAGAAACGATATGTCGAGGATGGTTTTTATCATTATTCTTTAAGCCTTCAAATGATGTAGCAATAAATATTGTTTTAGTCGTGGTTAGTTGCCTCGTTAGCTCTTATATATCAACAATGATGCATGGTTTTACTGATTTAAAAACATTAATTCCTATCTTTATAAATGGTTGTATTGCAGCCATATTATATTTAAAGAGTAATACAATTACTGTTCCAATCATATTTCATACAATTATTAATGCTATAGCTTGGATTTCAATGTTTTAATCGAGAGCAAAAAATTAGAGAAAGTAAGGTGTTTAATATGAAAAAAAATGAAAAAGAAATAGTAGAAGTTGACGGTCCCGTTGAATTTGAAGAAAATGTGGATGACATTTTTGATGATATAGAAGACGATACTTCTAGTGAATAGCTTTTAATTTAAACACAGGTGCGTGACGGCACTTGTGTTTTTTTGTCGCCCATAGTATCCTTAACTAAAACGAACATACGTTCTGTATAAAGGGTGTGTATTTTGATGGTAAACCAAAATAATATGAATGAAAAATATAAAAAAGAAACTGATTATCGAAAAATACCCAGAGAATTATTAAATCCAAATATACCTAATGGGCGTGGTATTGTTAAGTGGGCGGCATTTAAACGATTCCTGAACAATACGATTCACTTGAACAATACATGAGAAATCAGAATAAAGTTGATATGCCAGAATTATTTAACGAGGAAAAGTTATCAATCAGTAACACAATACAACTTAAATTGTACCTAAACGAAATTGCTACTATAAAATACTGGAAAAATGGTTATTACTACAATCATCAAGCATTTATTCAAAAGTTTGATACAATAAATCAAAAGATTGTATTAAGCAATAAACAAGGTAACCAAACGCTAGAAATCCCACTTAAAAACATTAGTAATATTGAATAGATAATAGAGGTTAGAATTATGAAATATATTTATATAGAAAATATTAATAATTATATCACTGTAGATGATGAAGATTTCTATAAAATTAATCAATATAAATGGCACATTAATACAAATTATATTTCAACAAGAGCATTAGCATATGTAAATGGTAAAAAAATCACCTTACCCTATTTTATTACCGGTATTACAAATTCGTATCAAAAGATCAAAAACTTAGACTTCACTAGAAATAATATAGGTATAGACGAAAACAAGTACAGATATAGGAAACCTCAAAGAAATGCTACAAGTAAGTATAAAGGTGTTAGACGTATCAAATTGGCATCTGGTAATGAAACTTGGATTAGTACAATTTCAGTTGATAACGAAAGAGTTCATCTTGGAAGCTATCAAAGTGAAAAAGAAGCTGCGAAAGCCTATAACGAAGCCGTATTTGAGTATTGGGGAGGTAATGGTTACTTAAATGATATTTAAAAATGAGGTATATTATAAGTATAATAATGGTTAGATGGTAAAAATTCTAAAACTATACAAAAATATTAGGAGTGTAATTAATGAATGAATATAATTCCAATTTGATTCAAACACAAGAACAATTTGAAAAAGTAAAAAATACGGAGAAAGAAAATGAAAGAAAAAAAGCTTCTCCTTATTACAAAAATCGAACAACAGTCGCGATGAAAAAAAGTACACGAGCATTACTCAATGATTTAGCAGACGAAAAAAGAGTAAACTCTTATGAGATGTCTGATATAATTGTTCAAGCATACGCTAAAGAGCATTATCCTGAACGCTACGAGAAGTTTCTAAATGGTGAACTTAAAGGACAAGAAAAAATATATTAAAGCTAATATTTCATTAGCTTTATATTCAATTTATCGGTCTATAAAATAGACGTTATATTTTAATATAGCTTTATTAAAACGAGGAGAATGTAAAAATGAATAGTAAAACACCAACAGAGGCGAGAAAAGACTTCTATCAAATATTGAAAAATGTTAATAAGGAACATAAGCCTTTATATATTATTGGTAAAAATAATGAAAGTAATGCTGTAATTATAGGTTTAGAAGATTGGCGTAGTATTGAAGAAACAATACGCTTTGAAACTACGAGTAACAATGCATCAAGTAAGAAATTGAGAAAAGGATAATAGTTGTTATTCCAATATAAATAATATTGATTGGGATAACATTCACTAATACTATACACAACATATCAAATATACTTTGATACATAAGATAATAAAATTATATACATAAAGAGATTGAATTCTTAATTAGGTGATTTTATGGACGAACAATATATAAAAGAACAAAGTTGGAAAAATATTCTCAAAAGTTATAAGGGTCGTATTATTACATGTACGATCCTTATTATATGTATTATTGCTACGTATATATTTATTTCAACACACAATGCAAAATCTCAAATCGAACAATTAGAAGAAGATATTAATCAACATCATTATCATTCACTAGCTAATACTTTGAGCACGAAAGATAAAAAAATGACTAAAAATGAAGCAAGGCAGCTTGTAAGATATTTTGAAGATGAAAAACATCAGAAACAATTAAATCAAGGTATTAAGCGTACAAAATCCAATTTAAAAGGACATCATGAGTCGTCTAATTTGGGATCAATTAATAATGAAAAAAATGAACCTATAATCAGTTTTACACAAGATGGTAAACGCTTTTTCTTCATTGATAACATTTCAATGAAGGCACATTACAGAAAAGTTTACGTAAAAGAAGGACAACAACCAGCAACTTATGTATTTGAAAATCATAAGAAGGGTGTATCTAACAAACAAGATATATCATATGTTGGGGAGTTTATAGATGGTAATTATAATGTACCCACTGAAAAAATATTTAAAGACGAACCTGTTAAAGGACGTGTACATGGTCATATTCGTGTAAATACAACAAAACGTAATAAATCTAATCAAATTATTGCAGATCAAATTTTCAATCAAACTAAAATTAAAGTTGATATACACAATAAAAATAAATTTAAAGACAAGGATATTTCTATCTTTATAAATAACCACCGTATGAACGGCAAATTAAATCAAACTTTTGGGTATTTTCCAAATCAGGATCCATTTAAAGTGTATGCAGAAGGACAATATAAAGGACATACATTTAAAACAGATAAAGTTGATGTCATGCAAGATGTAGATCAATCAACACAAAACGTTAATCTAAGATTTGATGAAAAAGCTATTCAAAAGACTATTAACGATGATAAAAAAGACGAAAACAAAGCTGGAGATTTTGTTAAAAGATATATGGAACATCTAAATGATGCTTATAAAGAAACTGATTATGAGCCAATCAAAAATGATCTCGCCAAAGGTTCTAAAGCAGAAAAGTTCATGAAACCTAAGTTTAAAAATAAACAGGATATTAAATATCACGATGTTCAAGTTAAAACAACAAAAAAACAGGGCAATCATATAGAAGTCATTATAAGTAAAAAATACAAAGATAATACAATCCAAACACGTTACCAAGTTCAACAAAAACATGATGATTATAAGATAACTGATATTAATGACGTATAGGCGAATAGCTTTTAAAAACAATTATTATTTGAAGACGCAAGCAAAGATCAAGTTGAATTTGCTAAAGCAATTCACGGTCGTATATTAACGGAATAATATGGAAACCTATTCAATTCAGTCATAGCACATACCATTATGAAGATGAATAAAAATAATTAGAGAACGTCCGTGACGTTCTCTTTTTTACGCATGTTATAACTTGCATGTTATAACATGCATTGATATAATAAGTTTAACTAATAAGAAATTCTGATATTAATGTTTCATAACTAACAAGTAGAAAATAAAAAAACTTATTTGGTTTTTTCATTATTTCTATCGTGCAACAAAATATTCATAGGAGGAAATTCTGGAATGGTAAATTATGAAAAATTAGCAATTGCAGAACAAAAAATTCAAGAACGAAACAATATTATTGATAATATTGTTGAAAGTTATATTGACTATCAAAACTATTTAGAAAAAACACTAAAGCATCTCAAAAATTATAATATTAGTGTATTACAAAATAGCTTTCAGTCATCACCTAGTGCAAAAAAAGTAGCGACAAACTTGCAAAAAAATACTAAAGTTAATGATGATGACCGTATTGAACAACTTCAAGATTCTCTTGAACAGATGACTAATTACTCATCATATATTAGACACTTGATGCAAATACCTAAAGAATTAGATCAAAAACAACAAAACTTTATTGAATCTGTTACAGACTTTGAACATTTCAATAAAATTATAAAAGGAAAACTTAAAGATCAAAGAACTCAAAAACGTATGCTAAAGTCTATTAGGAAATTTTCTGTATCTGAATTAAAACCATTCTATCAACTCAAAAATGCTAAATATAAAGTTGAATTGACTTCAAAGTGGACAACTAATTCAATGATTTGGGAACAATTGAAAATTTATATTACAAAATCAAAAAATGATGATTTTGTATTAGATAAAATAGGATTTTATGAAATTGATGAAGAATTCTTTCGTAAGAATGGTTTGTATTTATACTTGAATATTAATCGTAAGCTAAAAGAAAATAAAAAAGCATTGCAAAAAGGGGTTAAATATAATACGACTGAAAACCAATTAAAACGTTATTTAACTTACTGATAAAAGAGGAGTATAAATGGGAAAACAAGAAATAAAAAGATGGATTTCAGAAAACTTATTAACTAAAAAAGAAATTATTAATAAATATAATCTTAATCCTTCATTTTTTGATGTAAATGTAACTAGGAAGAAAATTCAACCATTTATTAAAAAAGGTATCAATTTATATTTAAAAGATGATATAGAAAAATTTTTAAATGAATATAAGTCACCTAAAATTAAATCAAACAATAATAATTAAAAAAAGTAAAATCTTTTATAAGAATATGTGATTGTGACGTTTAGGAATGAATTTCTATCATGTAGGCAAACATATGAACCAAATCCTTAAAAAAATTACAATAAAAATGAGTATAATTTTGAAACATAGGAGGAAATGTAGATGAAAAAACTAAGTAACGAAAAACTTTATCAAATCAAAATGAATTTCTTTAGTGAAATTAGCGTAAAAGTGTTGGCTATGAAAATGATTTTAGCGATGGTTATATTACCTGTCTTCATCAAAACCATAGATGAATTAACAATTGCCTCACATAATGTTATTGCAGATATACTATTATCAACAACTATAATCATTATACCTAGTGTATTTTTAATTTTACTTTTTAAGAAAGAAATAAGTATTTTTGAAAAAGTACAAAAAGGAGTTAAAAATCAAATTGAATAACCTATAATACACAAGACAAACAAAGCAAGGAAAATAATTAATCCCATAGAAAACAATATATTATATTATTGTTTTCTATGGGATTTTTTGTTATAATAACATTGTAAAGAAATCGGAGGTGCATTATGGAAAACTGTGATGTGATAGGATCAGTTAATACTTTGCTTCAGAGTGACATACAGACATCTAAACTGTCGGAAGAAACAGGTATTAGTAAAGGTTACATAACGAACTTAAGGAATGGTAACCGTAATATTGCTAAAGCGTCATATGAAATTGTTGAAAAGTTATTTCAATACTATTTAGAAAAAAGAGACTACATAGAGGCTGGTAAAGATATTGATGAAAATATATTAAAAACCAGAATACCGAAAGACATTCAACAATTCATATCAAGCTTGAAAAAAAGTATAGACAGTATTAACGATACAAATACTAATGATGTTATCGATGAGGTTACTTTAAAAAGAACATTCAATATGAGCAGATTAAAACAGACGAATAATGACAATAACGCTTTTTGGCATATTGACAAGGTAATCCCTTTAAAATTCAAACATGATATGTTCGCTTATCAATTAATGTTTTCCTCGCCTGTTGAATATAATATAAATATTAATGATGAAGTGGAAAGTTTTGAAATAGTTTTTAATGAGAATGAACTAGAATTAATGTTGAAACAATTAATTAATAAAGGGGCTAAGGTCAAGTTAATTAAGCCTAGTAGTCATGCAACTGGTATTTATATCGATACGATGCAAGATGAGATATTTAAGTATGAATCGGCGTTCATCGATATTAAAGTGAATTTTGATAAAAAGGAGGGGTAAAATGAATTCTTATGTAAATATATTAGTGGGATTTGTAGGATGTTTTCTAATTATTTATTTAATGATTATGCTAACTTATAAGTTCGTGATTCTGATTCCTCATAATAAACACTATTCTAAGTATGTAAACATTAAAATGATAATTAAAAATGGTATCGTAACCATATTAAAAGTGATGATAACTATTATCACGACAGGGGTCATCTGCTATACTCTAGAAACAACTAAAGTAAACCTTCCAGTTCAAAATAGTAATGATCACTTACTTGATTTGATTTTCATGACATTTGCATTGATTATTTCAACTTTAACTGTTGGTTCGATTAAATCTATGTATCGTTTTTTTAAAATATTGGTAGCTTATATATTATTGAGAAAAAACAATGTAAGTAATAATTTAAGGCATGCAATTGCGAATAAGAATCAATCAGAAGTTGTTAAATACTATAAGTTAGTGAAACAAACTAACGAAAAAATAGACTTGTCAATTGATGAAATACTAACACTTATGGCTAGTCTAATGTATGCTGGGTATAATGAAGATGTAAAGCAAATTTTGACACCAAAATTACGACAGAAACAATCTATATTTCAACGTTACTTGAATAGTAATCCTGAAATGGCTGAGTATAAAGTTAAAGGTATAGATAATTCAATTGAAAAAAGTGAAACATTTAAGCATAAATTGTCTATTTTTGAAGAAAAGTCTCAAAAAATAGCAGTTACTATCATGTTTGTTACAATTTTACAGTTTATAATCATCTTACTATCCAGCATGGGAATTGTATCAAATATGTTCAAGAGTTTTTTACTAATGACTGTCAGTATATTTGTGATTTCTACAATCATTATTAAATATAGAAAGCTTAAATATATATATAGACATGAATTCGACAAAGAAAAAATAAACTTAAAACTAGCCTCTCTAGATAAAATACAGTTAGGATTATCAGTAGTTATGTTTATTACAGGTGTAGCAAGCCTAGTTTTCATATGATGATGTTAAACACTCAACTAAATTTTGCTTATGCTAATAAGTTTATATTGTTTTTATAGAGCTGGTCTAAAGAGAGACTTCTATAAAATGCATATATTTATTATGAGTACCACATTATCATTTTTATTATGTGGAATTCTTTTAAGATTTATAGTTGTGTAGTGTTCAGAAAACAACTGATTACAAATTTAATAATAAACAGAAAAGTAAATAGTAAGTTAAACGATTTAAAAATAAGTTGAGTGAGTGATTTAAAAATGAATGAAAAGACAGAAAGTAAGGAAATGAAAATATCAGAAGTAAGAGAAAGTAAAATAGTTGAAGAAAATGGAAATAAGACTACAGAGGTAAAAGAAAGTAAAACTACTGAATTAAGAGATAACAAATCGTCTGGAAAAAATAAGTTTAAAACGAAAGAATACGAAAAAGGTTATACAGAAAAAGATAAAAAGGGAATTTGGGGTATTTTAGTGACTGTGATAGCTTACATTATATTATTAGGTTTTACAGCAGTAAATATAGATGATTCCGATATTGCAACATTATTAATACCTGTTGTGTTTTATGTAATAGTAAATATCATTTTACGGAATAGTATACAAAATGATGAAACAAAGCGTCTAAAAGACCTTAATGATTTTGCTTTAGTAGGTTATGCAATAACTTATCTGATCTTAACAAAACTAAAAGTGTTTTGTTGGTTTCAAAATGTTTTTAATATCTCTGAAAAAAAGCTAACAATTCTAGATATAATTATTTTTACAATTATGTTTTTACTTTTGGGTATTTTAATTATCATAGCGATATTTATTTTAGTGTTACCTTGGTTATCTAAAAAAAGAAATAAAGATAATTCACATTATAAATAAATATGAAGATGCTAATTTTTTAAGTAAGATCTTTTATTGACAAGACCTCACGTGCAAATTTTTATCTTTATACGAATTATTAAAGAAAAGTCAACTTATTTTCAAAAACGATGTTTTTAACAAAATGAAAATTTTTTCTAACTGTCTTTAAAAACTTAAAAATATATGGAGTGAAAAAATGCAATACACTGAATATAAACAAAACTTGGATGACATTAAAAATTATTATAACCAAAAAGAAATGGAAAATAAAAAATATAGAGGTCGTATCCCTAAAAAGAAAAGAATACGAAAAAAAATACTAAAGCGTCGTAACAAACAAAGATCCCCTTTTTTATTAGATGAATTTCACGAATATAAGATTTTATAATAAGAAAATTGATTGCTTTAGGTTATTCAACAGATAAATTAGGAGCAGATAAGTTTATTTACGTAAACAAAGCAACAAAAAATTGAAAGAGATTATTAGAGAATTAAATACTAACATGTAGATAATTAGGAGGTCATACTATTGTATAAGAAACACATTAATTTTAAATCTATACCTAGTGACGTAGAAGTTGTATTCGTAATTACCTTAGAACAATCACCACTTGATGATTTGGATTATCCAGAAGTTGTTGCAGTATTTAAAGAATTTGATTCAGTAGAAAAATATTTAAAAGAAAACAACGTTATTAGCGTTAATTCTTTATTAACATCTGATAACAATGCTAATAACAAAGATATTAAGTTCATAGAAAACATTTATGAAGTGTCAGTGTTCGATATAAATTCAGGTAAATATATAAATGTATAAAACCAATAACGAACGAAAAGTCAGAAATAAATATTAGTTATATTGATAGTATTTTACCAACAAATAATGGATTAATATTAATATTTATAGTAATAGCTATAATCGTATTTATACTATGTACATTAATCACTATAAGTTCTTTTAAAAGTAAAAGTTTAAATAAAAGAAACAATATGAATAAGTGAAAATAAAGGAGTAAGTATAAATGAAAAAATTTAAAAATGAAAATTGGATAAACAAAACAGATTTCATTAGTCCTTTATATCAAACCACAGATATTAGAGGTTTTATACAAGATATTAAGAAATATTTACGTATGAACTGTGTAGATCCAAAAGGTGAAGTAGTAGATCATATAAAAAGTATCATTAGAAAAAATGGGATTAATAATCCAGACTTATTTATAAAGAAATATATATTTAGTGAAGAAGTACACACTAAGAAAAACCTATGGAAATAAGCAAGATTCAAAATATCTGTATGAAAAGGGAGCGAAAATTTAATAATGAATTTTATATCAGAAAGGCGAAATTGATAATGACTAAAAATTATAGTTATATACCTAACAAAGAAAATTTATTTATTCTTCTTAAATCAGAATACGAAAATATAATAAGGCAATTAAAACAAAATAAAGAAGTTCATTCTTTTGATAGAATAATTAAGGGAGCATTAGATGGTGTATGTTTAAATTTATTCTTAGATAATCATTATTGTAAATCAGAAGATATTTGTAGTGAGGCAGGGGAAAAAGAGTATAAAGAAGTAAAAGAAATAATATGTGAACGACTTGGTATAGACTCTAAACTTATTAGTTCTTCTGTTATAAGTTTTTCTATTTTTTTAAAAAAAGAATTTCAAAAAATAATTAATACTGTCAATAAATCGATCATACCCCAAAAAGTTATTAATACTTTTGAATTGTTAATGTTAAAAACCGTATTTATTAAATTGGAATATATACAATTAGAAAAGTGTTCTTATCTATACTTTTTAGATGACGATTTAGAAATTATCTCAAAAAATACTATACCTACATCATATGCTAAACACATAACTGATATATACAACAATAAAGATTGGTTGTAATAAAAACGAACGTTTTTGATACTAATTTAAGTGACAAGACAAATCTTAGAAATTATGACTAAAAAACAGCTTCGATATATGATTATAAAAAGGTCTATAGTATTATAATATTTTTTTTAATTAACAATATCAAAACTTGTATTATAAACTATGTATCATATAACCTAAATTAGATGAGAAAAGATACAAAACAGTTGACTTGTATTTGCATTGAAAATTAATTAGATAGTTAACGATGTGTTAAAACAATAATATAAATTAAGATGGGAGTGTACAGTTGATGATAAAAAAGAGCAAAGAATTGAATATAGAAACTGTAGAAATGATAGATTCTCATTATTTCTACATTCACAAAGAACCGAATTTCTTTTGTTTAGAAACTATTAATACAGAATCATTAACAAAACAAGAAAATATTTTAAATAACATAATTAGTAAAGTGAGTAATAATAAGACATTAGAAAATAATATAGGAATAACAACGTATACATCAATTGAGAATAATAAAAGAGTAATACAAATAGTTTACAGTTGTTATTCTTTAAAAGTACTAAAAGAATATACAGCTAACATTGATTTAGCCTTAAAAGAACAGATAATAGAATTCATTAATAAAATGAATAATTTCAATTAAAGAGGTGTGTCAATGGCTAAAATAGGATATGCACGTGTTTCTACACGAGATCAAAGTTTAGATGGTCAAATAGATACGTTAACAGAATTTGGTTGCACTAAAATATTTAGCGAAAAAGTCAGTGGACGTAAATTAAAAAGAACAGAATTAGATAAATGTTTGGAGTATTTACGTGAGGGAGACACATTAGTTATTTATAAGCTAGATCGTTTAGGTAGAACAACAAAGCAACTTATAGAATTAGCACAATGGTTAGAAGAAAATAATATAGACTTACAAATTATTGATATGAATGTATCAACGAAAGACGCAATGGGTAAGATGTTTTTTACTATGATGAGCGCATTTGCTGAGCTTGAGGCTAATCTTTTAAGTGAACGTACAAAAAAAGGGTTAGCCTCTGCAAGAGCTAGAGGTCGTGTTGGTGGTCGTCCATCTATCCCTGATTATAAAAAGAGAGAGATTAAGTTTTTATATGATGAACAAAAAATGTCAGGAGAACAAATAGCTGAAGCAACTGGCGTCAGTAGATCAACCGTATATCGAGTAGTAAAGGAACTTAAAAACAAGGAAAATAATGATAAGGAGCATGGAAATGTCAAAAACATTTAACAGTGAAAATTTGTCAGAAAAAAACAAGAAACATATTCTGCATATCAATGATAAAGTAAATGAATCATTTTTTTTAATTATACTATCAATGATTCTGTTATTAGCTATTTATCTTATTGATGTTTTTCTTAACATGAGGACTTTTCCTTTATTAATTTTGAGTTTCATTATCATTCTAATGGCTATCACTTTTCATATTTATAAATTACAAAAAGCTCAAAAGTTAATTGGTATTATTTTAACAGCTCATCACTATAAAATAGATATAGAACAATTATACAAACTTGATAAAAGTAAATTAGATAAACTTGTTTTCATTAAACTAAATTGGAAAAACTACAAGGGTTATTATATGTTATCTATTTTATCTGTTTTAATTGCAACGCTTATTATCATTAGCAGAATTACTCATATTTTCTAATGCTAATATGTGTTTTTTGTTATTAGCTTTTGTGATAATTAACATTAAAAAAATACCTATAATGAAAGATTATCTTTATTATTTAGTTTATAAAACCAAAAAATTAGACGCTGAGAAACGTACTGTATTGCATCGAAAATGATTTTTCAAGGGAGTTGTATTAATTATGAGCAATAAATCTTATCCAAGAATAATCGAAATTAAAGAAGATGGAAAAATTATAGCAATGGATAAAGATAACAAATTAAATACAGATTTAAACACACGTACGCTTACAGATGAACAACAATATAAAATATTTGGAGGTATATTGATAAGAAAAAAATTACAAGATGATCCGAGCCGTTATTATAACGAAAGAGATTATTTACGTGAAAAGCAGCTAGAAAAAGATAATAAAATAAGCAAAAAGATAAACCATTGGTTAGATTTTGGAATTATAGTTTTGTTAGTTATTACTATAGTTTTCACTGTTAAATCTTGTACGAATGAAGAACATGAGGGTATTATTTCAGAGGATAAAGAATATAGACAACACAATAATTTGTTTATTAATGCTGATATGCGAATCACAAAAATTCAAGACTTACAAAATCAAGTAGATACATTGAAACAAAATGCTGAAAATAACAAAAAACGTAATGAAATGATAGAGAATTATGAAACAAGTATTGATAAGTTAAAAAAGACTAAAAATGAAAAAGATAATGGAAATACTGAAGCAATGTAAAAATGAATTACAAAAGCTAAATAATAAGTTAGATGAACTAAAAGAAAAGCTAAATAATATATTAAACTAATAGAAACTAATAACTTATTATGTACAAATATTACTAACGTCAAAAAACACTCCCCATTTTTAAATATACAGGGAGTGTTTTTAATCTATAAAAAACAAAAACGAAAAATAATATATAACAATAAAGGTCCTATAACAACGAATAATATAAACGTAAAATGATTGCCATAAATTGCTGCTTTATAAAACTGATACATAATATAATCATATTCTTTAGTATCCTCTTTTAATTCATAAACAAATTTTTTTGTTAAGAAAACACCAAAAACAAAACCTAAAATGTAAATAATAAAATGATTTATTTTACTAATACTAATATAAACATCACGTTTAATCATAAATTATTTCACCTCTTGTTTTGACTTATCATAAGTAAATAGGTATTTTAGTATTTTATAAAGCAGAACAAAAGGAAAAATAATTGCGTAAAATACTCTTATAAAAATGAGTTGATAACCAAAGTTAACTAAACTTTTATGTGTGAATATATGCTTAATTATATCTAAAAAAGAATATTTTTCTTCTCTCATAAAAATTTTTACACCCTTTATTTTTTATTATTATTTAATAAAGAAGTACTTTCCAATCAATATTACATGTATATTTTACCACAAAATTACTTAAATTACTATAGATTATTGTGCTGTTATGATATAATAAGTGTACGTTTTCAAAAGAAAGGTGGGTAATTTTGAAAAATAATAAGGATGAAAAGAAAGGTCTGTTTTCCAAAATATTAAACTTTTTCAAGTCAATAAGTAGAACTATAAAAACTAATCCTGCTATATCAAAAACTATTGTATGGAGTTTAAGTTTACTTATTTTATTTGTAAGTATTGGTGGTGGTTTATCTCATAAGCATAGAGTTGAAACTAAAAGAGCACTTACGTTATCTGATATTGATCAAGAAATTGAATTCTCAAAAACAGGAACTGAAGTACAATTAGCTAAACAAAAACGTTATAAAGATGTGACTATTATACCAATAAAATTTGATTCAAATGCTAAACAAAGTTTAAATGCTAAAGATTATTTTATAGGTATCGAACCCCAAAAAGGAGAAGAGTTACCATCGAATATATCAGCAAGTTTAGCAAGTTTTTCTTCCAATGGTAATATGGCTTTAGTCCTTAAAGGTGATTTACCTAAACAACCAATTCAGATTTTACTAAGAAATGATAATAACTATTCAGAATCATCTGATGGTTCAGGTACTTATATGAATTGGGGGAAAGAACAAAAAACAAAACTAAATGTAGTTTCGTTTACTGTTAATCCGAAAGGAAACAACGTATCAAAAGATAAAAGAATTAATTCAGATATGAGAATGCAAGATTTATATGCAGTATCATTTAGTGATGAACAACTAAAAATATTAACTAAAGAGAAAAAGAAAACAGATAGCAATCTAAAAAAATTAAAAAGACAAAAGAATGAAACAGAAAGACAAATTAAACAACTTAATAAAGCACTTGATCGAAAAGAAAAAGATTTTGAATTAAGTAAAACTGATAACGATGATGAGAATGATACAGGTTACGAAAGCAAATTAGATGATGATGATTATAATAGCTTAGAAAATTCAGATCTTTCATCATCAGATATGGAGTCTTTAAGAAATAGTAAAATAAATAACTATGAATCAATTAACGATGATATTAAAGACGAAGAGAGAAATATAAAAGCTATTAATAATAAAGAAAAAGAAGTTAAAGATAATACAGAAAGAATGGATAAATTAACAACAATTAGCAATAGATTTAAGATAATTGATTCATAAAAATTGGGAGGAATTTTAAAATGGCAGCTAAAACAGTTAAAACTATTGAAGATGTAAAAAACAAAATTGAAACAAATTTAGATAAGATTGATATAGATAAAATTGACTTCGGAGAAGTAAAAATGTCTAATGAAACAAAAGCATTTGAGTTAACCAATGAAAAAGAATTAGAAGAATTAATCGAAAATATGAACACTTTTATTAATAAATTAAAAGTAAAAAAAGAACAAAGTAAAACTGAAAAAATTAATAATAAGCTCATTAATGAGTTACAAAATGGTGGGCAAAATGCAGAATTACTTGCACAAATCTTCAACAAATAATTCTCAAATTTTCAAATAAGATCACTTATTAGTGGTCTTATTTTTTTACTAAAAATACCCAAAAAACCGGACTCCATGTAGTCTATAGCCACCAAATTTTAGACTACAAGTAGTCTATAAAAAAATGAAGCCCGTCATATCAAGGTCAGGTGGAGTCTATTAAAGCTTCAAAGTGGTCTTGTAATAATTGTAAAGAGTCTGTAATATTAATTGCTATAACGCAAATTAATATTAATTAATTAAAAGCCTATAAACGCCGTCATATAGGCTTTTATACAGATTTATGTAAGAGCAAATGAGCAAAGCGAATGGTAAGATAATCCTTCAGCTATGCTGAATACCACCTAAGGTGGTACTGGATTTCCTTATGCTCATTTATTAGACTCCAAAAACAGACTCCGCTTTTTGTAATAATTACGTCTAATAAATCTTAATTAATTCAAAATTTGAGAGAGTAACGATAATTTTGGATAATTAAAAGTAGCAAATATGTGAGATAAACGAACATAGAGGCGTATTAATCTAGAACTTTTATGATAATAAAATTCAGATTAATATATAGAAAATACGACGCAATAAGGAGTATTAGATATATATTTCAATTTAGTAAACTACCTTTTTAATTCTAAATTGAAATCCATGATTTTACATTTTTTATGTTAACTATAATAGAAAAAGATAAAAAAAAGAGGTAGCTAAGTATTCAAATTTCATTAGGTAATCTTCAAATATCTATATTTTAAAAGACATTAACTTCAAAAAAAAAGCAACGTAAACATTTACGTTGCTTAGATTTTTGATGATAATAAATAACACTAAAATGATATAACTAATTAAGTAAACTTCAAAATTTGTTTTGTTTGTAACTTACTTATTTAATATTTTAAGATTCATTAATCCATAATATGAATAAGAAAATAGCAAAAACAAACACAAGTGTTGAGATTAAAAAACCCATTTTACATTCTCCTTATAATTTTTATTGAGTCTTACTTTCGATAGTTAGTTCATCTAAATCCAATAATAATAAATCATCAAAGCAAGAATTATTGAGATAAAATTCTAGTTCACTTGGATTTTCAAACTTAACTTTACTATTTATTTCTTTATCAGTGTTACAGTTAATAACACTATTCTTTAATGTAAGATCATCTATATCGAAAACAGTTTTGCAATAAAATTCAATTGTAGTAGCAAAATTTGATTCTGCAATTGGAAATATTCTTCCATTGAATAAAGTTAAAAATTCATCAATGTTATCTTTAAAACTCAAATCTTCACCAAATTCAAAATACATATAATTAAAAAGTATACTTCTAATTTTACTTTCATTATTCATTTTAATTCCTCCATTTTATCTATAATAGATTCTTTTACCTCAATTAAAATATAAGTATTAAATCCACTTTTCATATTACCTTTAACAAGCAAACCATTATCTCCATTGACAAATATATTAGATTTTTCTAACTCTTTAAGTACATCTTGATAATCATAAAAGTCTATATGGTTAACAAAAAACTCTGTATGATTATCTTCTCCTAACATCTCACTCATCAATAAAGCATCAGGAATATTTTGTGATAAAGAAATCATTTCATCATCTTCATTTATTAAAATTAAAGCTAAACGATTATTCATATAACGACTCTTTTTTATTTCATATTCAGCACCAAATAAATTAATAGTAATCATTATCTAACACTCCCAATTAATTATTTATTAAAAAAAAGCAACGTATTTATTAATACGCTGCTTCTAATTCTTTACCTTCCTTAAGTTTCATTACTGCTTGTTTAATATCTGAATTAGACAAATTCTTATATGATTTACGAATTTCAAAATGGTCCATTGTATCAACCATATATAACTTTTCACTTTTCAATAAAACAACTATACCATCTTCTTCAGCTAAAACATCAAATACTCTCCATATAGAATCTTTTTCTTCTAGGAAGTAGTTTGTAATGTTTGTGATTATATTTTCGTTCATTTTTATCATCCTTTTTTATTTTATTTGTTTCTAGGTGGTGGTATACCACCACCAATTAAATTAATTTATAGTATCTCTAACTTGATGTTAAATGATTCACAAATCTTTATTGCATCACTTTCATTTTTACATTCATAAGATTTTTTGTAACTATCTCTAATCTCTAGTTCCTCACTATAAATATCTAAATAATTTTTTAACTCTTTAAAATCAAAATAATGATGAACTTCACCAGTTACTTTATCTATTGTTCTATATTTGTATTTCATTTTTTTACATCCTTTAATGCCATATGAATAATCAAATCAGCTGTAAAGTGAGGATGTGCCGTTAGTATTTTTTTCAAAATATATCTTCTCTGATTATAGTTATTTGTGTGTTCATCTCTTACATTTTGACTTAAATAGTTATCTCCAAAAGCATTCATATAATGAAATCTTAATTCTTTGATATGACGTTCAATAATATTTTTAAAGTCGTTTTGGAACGTATTCATAAATGACATCCTTTCTTATTTTTGTATGTATCTAAGTGTTTAATTTTTTAAACACTTAATTAAATAAGATGGAACATGTAAGTCCCATCTAATTATGTGAATCTTTAACGTCTTTCTTTATACGATTATCTAATTCTTATAGAACAGCATTTTTTAGTTGCGAAAATTCTCTATAAAAACTAGTAAATTCATCATTTGTAACATCTAAAGTAGCATATCCATTCTCAATAGGTATCACATAATAACCTATACACCCTTGATAGTCATTCCAATTTTTAAAATCATTAAAGCTTTGTTTATCACGTGAATCCAGAAAATAGACATTATCTAATATGGTATATTGATAATTTAACTTATTTAAAAATTTGTTCATTCTTCATTCTCCTATATAGTAAATAAAAAACGCCTACTACTGTAGGCGTTATTGATTAAAAATGATAGTCACCTTGAACATTTAGAGGAACAATATAATCTTGTAATGTTTTATTTTTGTTCGCAGAAAATATCAAGTGTAATGTGTGAATCATTCCACACAAATTATCAATACTGAAGCAACTATCTCCTTCTAATTCTACAAATTGAATACCACCAAAACTATCTCCATGTAATTCTCTATATTTAAGATAGTCAAAATCATCTAAGTGGTAAGGTGTTAGCAGATCGTTATCTAAGTAACTTCTTGTGGCATTATTGAATTGCTCATTCATTTTTACAATCTCTTTAAAGTAATTAATAATATCTTCCTTAGATAAAGTAAATCGAATGAAATTTTCATTAATAGGTGTAACTGTGCCATACCCACAACCTTTTAAACATTCTTCAATATCCCAACGACCACGATGCCAACTTTCATATTTAGAAGTGTCAGCAACAAGCCAATCACATTCAGAAATAGCATCTTGAATGATACTTTCATCTGGAATATTAGCTCTAACATCTTCATCGTCACTATACATCTTTACAAAATCTTCGCTATCGGGTAATAGATAAATGATTGGTGAATGCATTTTAAAAACGTCCTTTCTATAAGTAGAAACATTCTATATATACATAGAAAGTTTCTGTATGTTATAATGTATTATATAAAGTTTCGTTAGGCGTAAAAGATTTGTGTTTAATTAACAAACCTTTTTCCTTCTTTTAAATAAGTATTGACTACCTCTTTAGCAATACTTTTATTACCTATATTACTCTCTAAAGTTATAGACGGTATACTAAATTCTAATTGTATACTGTCTTTCTTTTTGCTTTTTTTGAAACGATTGAATGAAATATCTGTTTCACCTAATTCATCTTCAACGAATTGAAGTGATGGAATAACAATTTCTGTATTGAGTATCTCGTATAAAACATCTGTCAATGGATTGTTTGGCATTTTTATACTTCCATTTACTTTATTGTACGTCTTATTATTTAAAGTTAATAAATCCATTTGTCTAACCATATCAATTGCTTCATATTTAGAATCCATGTTCTATCCTCCTTTATAAACTGATATTGATTATGAGTACACTTCAAAAGAATCAACATAATTCGGATCAATAACAATGTAATGTTCTATTTTAAGAAAGTCATTAGCATCTGCTGTATCTATACATCCTTTGTATACATCATTCTCAGTGATTGTCACACATGTGCATCCGAATATATCTGTAGTTTCTCTTAACTCATAAAAATTGTTATGAGCATAAAAATTATGAATATTCATTGTAAAACATCCTTTCGTTATTTATATTTAAGCTAACTTAATTGATTTAAGTTCATTTTTTAAATCTTTAATTGTTAACTCATGAATTGTAGAACATTCAGTGGTAGTTGATATATATGAAGGTTTTAGTTCAATCCAATAGCCATCTATATCTTTATATACATCATTTATATATGTTCTATATTTTTTAGGAATATACTTATTTAAAAAATTCAAATCCACGGTTTCTACACTTCCTCATTTAACTCTTTAAACATACTCAAATCCTCCTGAAAATGGTATAATACATAAGGATGCATCGTAGTATCCTATATGTATTTTGTAATCTGCCCCCAATTTATGGGGGTATTTTTAGTTTTTTAATATTAATAAATCGTCTTTGATTTCTGTTTCATCAATATATAAAACGCCATCTTTTACATTCTGAATATCTACATATATCTCAATATCTCGAGGATTGATACCTGAAGACATATATTCCATACTCTTATCTAGAAGGTCACCTAAATTAATAGCACTCATTTTCATCCATCCTTTCCTGATCATTGATTTAAATCCCATGTAAGATAAAGACTTACGATTGATAATAAAATACTAATTACTCTCAAACTGATTTTTAATCTTTTCTTCAAAATCACCCCTCCTATAAGTTTATATTTCGTGTAAATATGGTATAATTAAGTAGTGAAGGAGGAGTAGTAGCTCCTCCATGAGATAATTATTCAATTATCTCAATAATCAGATGGATTATTTCTCTTAGTAAGTTGAGCACACTTACTAAGATTTTTTTATTCATCTTTTTCACGGAGCAACACCTCCTTCACTTATAATGTGCTATCCCCAACCATCCACCTTATTCGATTCAAGCATCACCTCCTTTCATTTTGTTATTTTCTAAATGGTTGTGTTAACAACCATTAATATACGGGTTTAATTTCTTTCAATTCTTCAAACTGGTGAATGCCCATCTCGTTAAGCATTAATACAAAGTGTGTTGTCTTATTTTCAGGTACTAAATAAGTTTTAAGATGTAGTTGGTTGTCTGAATCACAATGTTCATTAAATTCATGGATAACTTGTTGTAAGTCTTCTGCATTTAGCTGAGTGACTTTGGCTTTGATATAAAATGGAGCTAATTTTTCATAAAAATTAGCATGATACTCCATGAATTCATCGCTAGAATAATGACGTTCATTGTGTTCAAATTCTTCTTCAATCAGATTTTTTACTACAATATCTAATGTATATTCTTCAGCAACTTGAGTATAATTTTCATTGTAAATTGCATATATAATTTCCATAGTCATGACTCCTTTAATATATTTACGATATAAATATACAGTTATATTTGTATTCAATAATTCATTACCACCAAGTTGATTCGTTATATGCTACTGTATCTTTATAATTTTCCTCTAAATTCTCAATTTGAATTATCCCTCTAACTAATTTTTGATGTACTTTCACAACTTGGTTCCAAAGTACATCTGACTTCATATCTGATGCTTGATATTTAATACTATTTAACAATTTTAGAGCATCATAACTAGATAACTCTGGTAAGTCTTCATATGCTTGTCCTTTATACATTTGAATATCTGCTGTATTATTTTCGTCATAACGTGTATTTACGCTAATGAGTTCAAATTGATATAAATTAAAAATTAGATGATCAGTAAAATCTGAATCCATCTTGATAGTTTCTTTAAAAAATTTCCCTAAACTGTTAAGCACAGATTCTGTATGTACGAAGCAACTCATAATAGAAAAACTCCTTTACTTTAATTTTATTTGTTTCTAGGTGGTTGCTTGCCAACCACTTAAATTTATTTATATTAATGACGAATACAAATATACACAGAATAATAACCTACTTTGTATACATGTATACGTTATACTATATTTACTGTGTTTTGTTCTATACTTTCAATAATCGTTCCAAAAAGCGTAGTTGGTTGTTTTCTGAGTTCATAAGCATATTCTGCTAAACCAAAATAATCATATTCATTTTGATAATAGTTAGCCACTTCCTTATTGGTTAATAACACTAAATTCATGTAGTTACTTCCATCATGATCATGCTTCACAATTGTTAAGGTTTTATTATCATTAATTTGGATTTTAAAATCCTCACAACCACTTAATAAATGAGCGAAATCTATTGTTTCACTTGCGACACCTACATCTTGACCATTGCCTCCAATTGCACCATACCAACTTGTTCTTTCACCTATAGAAGATATAGCTTTAATTTCAGTTTTATATCTTAATTCATATTCGTGTACAAATGTTTTCAAAAGATAATTAGCATTATCTAACTTAATATCGACTATATCACTGTATTCAACATCATTTACTATTTCCATACCAAGCTCTAATGTATCTAATAATTTAACTGTCATAATAATCATCCTTTTTTTAATTTTATTTGTTTTTAAGTGGCTGCACGTCAGCCAAAAATAAAAAATAAGGTATAGACTAATGTCTACACCTTATTTAAAGTTTTAGAATAGCATATCGTCTGAATCAAAATTGTCAGCCATATTATGAATTGTATCTTTACCAGCTGCAACATTACCAAAAGGATCTTTCTTATTTTCTAATTTAGACTTTTTAGTGTCGAAAGCTTCTTTAGTTTCCAAAAATGTTACGCTTTGCACGAGTAAGAAATTATTATAAATTACTTTCCCATTAACTTCTCTTTGATTAACTTCCCAACTACCCTCTAACAATACTCTTGAACCTTTAACTGTTCCATTATTGAGAGCATTAGCGTATTTGTTCCATGCTGTAATCTTTATAGGTGTTGTTTTGTCATTATAACCGTTGATAAGTAGAACATTATTTAATACTGTTTGTTTCTTATCATTTTTCTCTATTTCCTTAACCTCATGTTCATTTGCGATATATCCTGTAATTACTACTTTATTGAAATCCATTTTAAAAACTCCTTTATTTTAATTTTATTAATATCTAAGTGGTTGCAAAGCAACCACACTTTTATTTATTAAATGCTTCTTTGTACTTTTCAAACGTTTTTTCAGATAAATCAACTTCTTCTGGACTGTCAGGGAATAATATTTCATATTCAAATTGTTTTTCTTCTAATTCATTTAACTTTTTATAATCTTTTTGTGTATTTGCTTCTAATGTATCAAAAATTTCTTCTTTAATTAATTCCTTTTTATCAAGATAATATGAACGTAATAATGTATCTTCTGTTTCAAAAGTACCTTGATAATAACCAGCATACAACTTATTATTTAATATTATTTCTCTTTGACCATGTTGACTACTATAATATACATCAAGCTCATTTAAAGCTGTTTTGAGTTCATTTTCAAACCTAATAATATTGTTATTTGCTTTTAATTTAGCAATTTTGACTTTATTAGTTTGATAATTACTAATCAATCGCTCTAACTGTTTAATATTTTCAACATACATACTAAAACCACCTTTACCTTTATTTTATTTGTATCTAAGTGGTAGTGTAACAACCACAAAATAACCAAAATAAAAACCATCCTAAAAAGGACGGTTAAAATAAATCAACTAATTTCTTATATATATTGGTAGTTAGTTATTTTCTTTAATCTGTACATTTCATCTTCTTTCTTAAACTGATATAATCATTAGTAAACATGGATTAATAATTTCCAATGTTTTATTATTAACTAACCAAATCAAATATTGTCATTTGTTCCTCATGACGGTGGGGAACTTTGATTTTTTTGATTTCATTTTCCTTAATATTTTTGCGTTGTATTATCCATAAGTTCAATGTTTCTTTATCAACATAATTATCACCTAATAAATTTTTCATAAACCATTGAATATAATCCTTCATCTTCAGTCATCCTTTCTCATTTTATTTCTATCTAGGTGGTTGTGAAACAACCACTAATAAATAACAAGTATATTAAATACCATGTTACACAATATAGCAAAGTATATTTATACTAAGATATATATTTAGAAATAACTAATCTCTATTTGCTCATCTTCTTGTTCTTGAAAAACATTAACGTAAATTCGTTCAACTTCTTTTTCATCCTTTTGATTTAATGCTTCATATTCAGCATGATTTAACCCTTTCATTAAATCAATAAGAGCAATCAAATTATGTTTTTTCATTTTAAACCTCCTATAACATATTTATTATCACTAATATAATAGTATATTCCGTATAATAATATGCAGAATATACTATTATACTCATTGATATTTCTGAAATTCATGCAACTTTAGTTGCATGAATAACTGTTATTCTTTTATTTTTAAATAATAATCATTCAATTGTTTTTCAGATAATTCATTTAAGCTAATTTCATTAATTTGACTTTGACTATATCCTTTATTTTTTAAAATGTCTTTAATTTCTTCTACTGTTCGCTGTTTTTTATACTTAGTTACATCTATATGATTATGATAATACTCATATGAATTATCTTTATTGAATGTTGAAATCATTTCTATAATAACAAAGCTAAATAGTATAAATCCAAATATTACAATTGGAAATGTCTTATTTTGATTTTCAATAAATAACACACAGTAAATTATCGCTATAAGAATTATGGTGCCTATCATTGACAAACCAATACGTCGTCTTTTCTTTTTGTATTTACTTACATATTCAATAATTTCACTATTCGACATATTTTTAAAACTCATCATTTCACCTTCTTATGTGCTTACTATTTTTTCTGTCCTGGTAATTCATTATTTTTGTATTGTTCGTATATTTCTTCATCTTGATGTTTGCACCATTCAACTAATAGTTCTTCTATAAATTCAACTTGTTTTGTTCGGTGCTGATGTACTAATTCATCAAATAATACTTTTACTTCTTTGTTGATTTTAATTGTTGAATATTTTGGTTTTTTATCTTTGATGTCAGATTGTTGTTTGCCTTCTAACATTTTAATCATTTCTGGATTCGTATTTGGTATATTTGCCATAAATTTTCACTCCTAGTTACTTAAAATTATTTTTTTCGCCAAATAATTCTAATTGTTTTTGCTCTGTCAGATTTTCAATTTTGATGAAATGGACGATACCATCTTTATTTTCTATAAATAATTCTCCCTTGGGATTAATACTAGACCCTAAAATCTTTTTGTTCTTCATCATATTCGTCCTAAAACTAGATATTATGAATCACACTATAGATTTTTTCCATTGCCTCTAAATAATCGTTATAAAAAATATCATGTCTGTTTTTTTCTTCTTTATTCATTTGTTCCATTGTTTTAATCACTTTGGATGCTTTAACAAATAGTTCTTTTTGAGGTATCCATGTGAGATAATCACTACGACGTTGAATAGCTTTTAAAAATTTACGATGACTAGCTGTATTTCTAGCAATTTTATTACCAATGGTGTATAAATCGGCACTAATATATGATTTGTTAGAGATTGGTTCTACAAGTTGATCTTTTAATTTTTTTAATTCATATTCCATACGAGTCGCACTCGTTCCATCTTCATCTGATGGGTCTAATGGTGCTAATATAACATCGCTAATAGCAATTGCATTTTTTGTAAAAGTATCAAAATCATTATGGGTATCTATCAAAATATAATCATATACACTAAGTTTTTCTCGATGATTGATTAACCACTTCATCAATATAAAGGTAGTTCCTTCTTCATTAGTTAAATTTTTAATTTTATCATTGAGGTGTGGATCTCCGACAACTAAATCTATATTTGGGTGAATTGTATAATAATTAACATCTTTACTTCCATCATTATCTAATGTAAACAACTCACCAATATTGCCTTGATTTTTATATACACCATAGAGATTTGTTGTAAGATATAAGCTATAGTCACCATCTATGTTTAACACTTTTTTATTTTTATCCAAAGCTAAATAAGTAGTTAAATTTTTAGTTACAGTAGACTTACCAGCACCACCTTTTTGCTGATTTACTGTTATAATTGTTGGTAATTTTAATTCTTCAGACATTCTCTTTAACCTCCTCACTAATTTTAATATTAATAAATTCATCAGACTCTATAAATTGTTCTTGATTATAAACCTCTAATATTGTTTCTAAGCAACAAGGTGCAGATTCTATGGCTTTAGCATACTCATCTGCAACATTATAAATACTTGATAACTGGTTCATATACTGATAATAATCTTTCTCTACTTTTGTTAATGTTGAATATTTTTGCTCAATATTGTGTATTTGATTTATATACACATGTTCTATTAATTCACTTAAAACTTTTCCTTTCGTAATAATATAACCACCTCTTTTTTCTACTATGTATTGACGCATAGCTAACATTCCTTTCTCTCAAATCCTTTCTGTATATATTATAACATATTAAAGTATATTTGCATACACTGAATACAAGTATTTTCAATATATTAGTATATTAATATATTGAAAATACTTTCCGTTTTTGCTATACTTCCATTACACCTTCAATAGAAAGGGGGGTAGAGAATAACATACTCCAGTACATTTAAAACACTTGTAAAAAGTGGTATTATAAAAGCATAAAAAGCATAAAAAAAGCAACTACTGCTAATAGTTGCTCCTAGGTAATAAAACGTTTGCCGACGTTATTTATTTATTTAAGATACATATATTATATATTGAAGCATAATTTATTGCAAGTATCTATATTACTAAATACTCGTAAAAGCTATAAAAGCTATAAAAACGTTTTATTACCTCTATCCAAATCTTATTTAGGAAGAGGTTTTATTATGTCAATTATCAAAAATATAAACAACGTTAAACCATTTGAATCAATTCCACGAGAATTACTACAACAATGCGATAAAAAAAGAAGCAATCAAGATAATAAACCATTATCTTTACAAGCAATAGGCTTACTCTGTAATTTACAAAGTTATCCAGAAAATTGGGAACTTCATAAGACTGAATTATATAGTCGATATGAAAAGAACGGTCGAAGACAAATTCAAAATGCTTGGAATGAACTCGTAGATGCGAATTACATTGTTCAATTTAAAGTCTATGATAGTAACAAATTGGACTATTACTATTACTTTAGCGTTAATCCAATTACAGACGAACAAATCAAAGAATTAGAAGAGTTCCATAATAGTAAAAGATTAAACCGATTTGATTTAAAACACAAAGATCCTACTGTACAGAATGAACAGTACCGTCATGACGGCGATTCTTCTACTGTACATTCTGTACAGTACAATTTGTACAGTACAGATGTGAACAGTACAAAACGTACAGATAATATAATACACAATCAATACAATACACATAAACATAATACACATGAACATACCACACACAACAACCTACAAAATAAAACCAATGGTAGTAGTAGTAGTTATTCCCAATTACTCAATTTGGTTGAAAAGGAATTTAAGATTAAAATGACAAAATCTTATAAAGATAAACTTTTAACTTTATTTGATTATTTCGATAAAGAAGTGCTTGAATATTCTATTTATTATTCTTCAACTTATGGCAATAATCCTAAATCTTTATTATTAGCTATATTAGACAAATGGAAAATGGCTAATATTACTAATGTAGAAGACGCAAAGTCATACAAAGTATCAAAAACTAATATTATTAATTTCTCTAGAGAAAAAACACCTGAATGGTTAAAAGAAAAAAATAATAAAGAAAAAGTTAACAATGCTGAAGAAGAAGATCCACAATTAGAAAAGGATAGGGAAGCATTTCTTGCTCAATTAAAAAAAGATTGGGGAGAATGATTATAAGGAGGCAGGCTTTTGAACATGTTATGGGATAGGTTTTTAAAAAATGTAGATTTTAAAAAAAACTATAGAAAATATGAAACATTAATAATTTTATTCTGTCTGATTTTAGGTATTAGCAACTTGTTTACAGGCTGGGTCAATAAATGGTCATTGACGCATCCATTCTATCAAGCTGTGGTAAAAAACATAACACATGAACAATTTACTTATAATAATTATCTAATCGTTTTATTACTCATAGATTTGATTGTAATTTTGAGTTTGATCTTAACCTTGTTTTGGGGAATAGTTGATGTGATAGGTCAAAGAGATGCTCAAAGAGAATATAATGTAGATAAATATATGTCGCTTTCTCTTTCTGCATTAATATATACATTTATTTTTCAGATTATATATTTTACTATACTTTTAAGAACGATGTTTATTGAACAAAATAGTATATCTTATCATTTTAGTTTTTACTTTTTGGGTTTCAACTCACTAATTTCAACCGTATTTACTATATTTCTATTAAGTTTACTTTTATACAATGGAGGAGAAGATATTGTTGAATGAAGAAAATATAAAGTTAGATTTCAACGCTAAATATGAACACACTGAAGATTATTTGTATTCATTAGGAGTTCCTGAAAAAAAACTAAAAACTATACAAAATATTAGAATACGACCATATCCATATGAACGATTTCTATTTGATGAATTAGGTGTTGAAAATAACATGATTATACCTACATCAAAATTATTTGGTAGCAATGTACACGGCAATATTGGTTTTTATTGGACCGATTTAGTTAAATGGTCTTTAGAAAAAAAGCCTCATGATCAAAGCCCTAATTTTAAGCCTGAAAGGATTAGGGAATGTTTATCATATTTGAAAAAATTGGGTTGGGAAAAATGGAACCAAAGTTATCAAACATCGGATATAGGTGAACTTTATTTTAGTTCACTTGAGGATGAATCAGGGCATATTATCGGCTATATGCATGAAGGTGGTATTGATGGAGGTCGCCATCGTATATTTACAGCTAAAGCATGTGGTGTTGAATATATTAGAGCAGCACAAGTTAAGCAATTTCGTTTAAATTCTCAAAAAGTATATCATTATGAAAAAATCCTTAAAATAGAACAGAATATTAAAGATCTTATAAATACTGGAGAAATATTTAAGAAAGAGCACACTAAGAATATTGATAGTAGAGATTGTTGGGATATTAGTATTATTAATAAAGATGAATATTATAATATAGATTTAGGTAGTTTATTTGTAGACTATAATCAATTAAAGACTGTGAAACAATTTAAATCATACCACCATACACTTGAACTTATTTATGATTCTTTAGCAAAAATATTAGTAATAGCACGTGAAGAGAGAGCAAAATCATTAAAGTTAAAATTATATCCTAAAAGACTAGTCAAGAAAAAAGTAGATAAGTTGTTAGAAACTATGAATTTCGAAGCATATAACGAAGAATTCTTAACTCAAGAATATGAAATAATGGATTATATTAAATGGCATTTATTTTATCACTATAAGCTTTTGAAAATGTAACCTCAAAAATCGTGCAGAACTTTAGTTCGCACTAGTTTTTGAGGTAAAACAATCGAACGTATGTGAGTGCGTTAGTAATCTTTAGCTTTATATTAAATTAGGTATTATATATAATAATCAATGTAAGCAAGTTGGATCGATGGTGGCTAATCTCATGAAAA